>JGI26470J50227_1000005_pt1 | contig 177097 bp, 183 predicted proteins | sample FreactTroBogLake_FD_50227 | JGI IMG/M metagenome (IMG submission 50227)
ATATATCTAATATATCAGGCATTGGTACAAATTATAGTAATGCAAATGTGGCTAACTACTTGCCTACATATAGCGGCAATTTAACAGCAAATAATATTACCACAACTGGCTACGTTTCGGCATCCGGTGTTGTGCGTGGGCTTAACTTTAGCACTGATGGAGTGGTAACAGCAACGGGTAATATTGCTACCGCTAGTTATTTCGTTGGCAATTTGATTGGTAATGTGTCTGGCAATATATCAGGTAACTTTGTTGTGCCAGGTGCTAATACTCAAGTAATTTACAACAGTAACGGCAATGCCGGTGCAAGTGCTGGTTTAACTTTCAATTCATCTTCAAATATTTTATCAGTTAGTGGAAATATTGTAGCAGCAGGAACGTTAACTACCAGCGGAACATTTAGATTGCCTAGTTACACATCAGCGCAGATTGCCAACTTGACAGCGGTTGCAGGAGATATGGTTTATAATACAACATTAAATAAAATACAAGGTTATCAAGCCAATGCATTAGGCAACATAACCTGGGTAAGTTTAAGTGTTTCAACTTACCAGTAATGGAATAAAATATGACAGCACAGCCCATTTGGATTACTCCCCCTGGTAGTTTAGGTGTTGTACCAGAAGGTACATTCTACCAGGTGCCCTTGCAAGTAATTGACACAGTTACTATCAAAATTAATAGTATTAACGGCAACGGTTCTAGGGTAACAGTTACATTTTATACTCAACCCAATACCACCTTTCAACCAGGCGATTCAATTGTTGTGGCAGGAGTTAATCCTTCTAATTATAATGGCACATTTATTGTAATTAGCTGCACAAAAACTCAAGTTACCTATACTAGTTCTGCAACCGGCACATGGAGTGGCGGCGGTACTATTTCGACAATTCCATCTGATGTATACTTTACCGCAGTGGCTGGATCATTGCCATCCGGAATAGAATGTACAGCAAATGGAGTAATACAGGGTGTGCCAAATAACGTAGTAACAGTTGCAGATGAAGCAGTAATCGCCGGCGTTAATGTAACTAGTAAATTTGCTATTCGTGCGTATACAACAAAAACTGTTGGATCTGCTACTGTTATTAACAGATTGGCTGACCGAACATTTACTTTAACAGTGGCAGGGCAGAATTTACCTAGCTGGATTACACCGCCTGGACAAATAGAACAATTGGCTGTTGGTGAATTACTTCAGCCAGGAATACAACTTCAATACACAAATGACAATCCAAGTGGAATACCTCCTGCTATTAGTTTATACTCGGGACAGCTGCCGCCTGGTCTAACCGTAAGCAGCACAGGATTAATATCAGGATATGTTGAATTAAATCCGGTGATATCAGCTACTCCTGGATTTAGCGTTGACGGACAAGGATTCAGTTCTTATCCATTCGATTTTGATGTTGAAACACAAAATGCCAATTACGAATTTACATTAAGAGTTACCGATGGCCGTACTTCTGCATTAAGAACATTTAGTCTTTATGTATGGAGCACACAAACATTCAATGCGTCAACTACTCTGATTACAGCTGATGACACCTATTTAACAGCCAGCATATCCAGTGTTAATGTGCCAGTAATAACAAACCCGCAAGGTAGTATTGGCACTGAGCCTAATAATACATTCTTCGCTTATCAATTTTTAGCAAAAAATATTGCAGGAGACATGATTGGATTTACTGGAACTTCAATCCCGCCCGGGCTTACTCTTGATTCAAATACAGGCTGGTTAACCGGATATCTCCCAACAGTGGGATTAACTGAAGTAACATACAATTTTAGTGTTACCGCTTTTATAGCGAGTACACCATCAGTGACTAGCCTTACTTACAATTATAGCTTAACTGTAACTGGTCCATTAACAACAGATATTACATGGCTTACTCCGACAAATCTAGGAAGTATTAGCAATGGTTCTACAAGTATGTTTTATGTCGCTGCATCTAATACGCTTGGTCTTCCTTTGCAGTATCGTTTAGTATCTGGAAGTAACTCAAGGTTGCCCCAAGGATTGACATTGTTGTCAACAGGTCTTATTGTCGGACGTGTGAGCTTTAATACATTTGCGCTAGATACTGGAACAACAACATTTGATCGTGATACTACAACATTTGATTTAGATTATACTTTTACTGTAAATGCATACAGCAGAAATGGTTATATTAGTGTTAATAAAACATTTACAATTAAAGTATTAAAGATATACGATAAACCATATGATAATTTATACATTGAATGTATGCCTCCTACGAATGATAGACAGTTAATTACTAACTTTTTAGAAAATGTAAATATTTTCACTCCGCGATTGTTATATCGTGCAGATGATCCAAACTTTGGATTAAGTAGAAGTGTAATGTATTACCATGCATATGGATTAAATGCTGCCAGCATAGATACTTACGTTAGTGCTTTGCAGCTTAATCATTATTGGAAAAACTTGTTATTAGGTAGTATTAAAACTGCTCAAGCAATTGATCCTATTACTGGTAAAGTAATTTATGAAGTAGTATATTCAAATATAGTAGACACCCTGGTCAATAATAGCGAAACTAGTGTTGGCAAAGAAGTAGTATTACCATATGGAATAGCAAATCAAACTATAGATGTAGTTTATCCTAATTCTCTTGATAACATGAGAAATCAAGTTATTGATGTAGTTGGACAAGAAAGTCCAATGCTACCATTGTGGATGCTATCAAAACAAACAAATGGAAATGTATTGGGATTTACGCCAGCATGGGTTATAGCATATACTATTCCAGGGGCATCTGGACAGATTAAATATAATATAGAAACGCAATTTGGCATACAGCTAAATCAAGTTGATTTCACTGCTGATCGTTATGAGATAGATAGCGCATTAACTGTTAATTGGAATGCAGAAACTCAAAGTTGGATTCCAAGTCCACCAGAATCTGCAACATTTGATATCAATCACCACTATGATGTTGCTGTAGCCGCAGATGGAACTGGTTATGCAGTGGGTGATCAAATTAAAATTTTAGGCACATCATTAGGTGGAGTAACTCCTGAAAATGACTTACTAATTACAGTTAACACAGTAAATGAGGTAGGCAATATTCTTGACATATTTTATTACGGAACAGCCAGCATTTTAGCAGCTGACAATTCTTATGATAATTTAGCCGGCGTAAATGTAGTAGGAATGGGCACTGGTGCCAGTTGGGATATCACAGTAGTTCCAGGTGTACAGACGTTATTTGACGGCGGAAGTCTTACATTTAACAGTCCGGCTGATATGAATACAAATACCAATGCGTATGATAGATATCTAATGTATCCTAAAAGAAATATATTAGTTTAACTGTTAAATACGCTAAATAATAACAACTAGGAACGACATAAATGACTTCATCAATAAATCCAAATAACATTAACGGCGCTTATCCAGTAGCAGGCCAAGATAACAATTCTCAAGGGTTTCGTGATAATTTCACGAATACTAGTACTAATTTCTCTTACGCTGCTCAAGAAATTACTGATCTTCAGAATAAAGTTATCGTAAGCTCACAACTATCAGGTGGAGCTTCATTATCAACACAAAATAACATGTTGAACTCGCCTTTGACTAATGCGTTAGTATCTAATTTTGCGTATACAACTGCCGGAATTGGCACCCAAGGCGGAGCATTTACTGTAAATTATGCAGCAGGGCATTACCAAACGGTTACATTAGGGGCAAGTGCAAGTTTAGGATTTACTAATTGGCCTATATCTGGGCAAGCTGGCGTGGTAACTCTACAAGTTACTGTACCAAATACAGCTTATACATTGACTTTTCCTGTGGCTGTTAGTATCAACACAACTGGCGTACAAGGGTTAGATCCCGCTACTAATATAATGGAGTTTTCTTCTACAGGAGTTTACTCATTTACATTCACTACTAATAATGGTGGCACGACAGTAACATTATCACAAGTAAATCAAGTATTACAACCATTTAATGCTAGTAGTCAAAGTCTAGCATCTGGTGCTCCTGCTAGTTTAGAACTTACAACGAGTTACTTTACTACAGCTGGTACATCAACACTAGCTGATGGTGTTGAAGGACAAATTAAAGTGTTTACTCAAACAGCAGCAGCAGTTTCCATGGTTGTTACTGTTGCAGATGCAGGTTGGAAAGCAGCTACCCCAGGCACATCTGGTACTATTACACTAGCAAGCAGAGGCGCAGGTTGTACATTACAGTATACAAATTCTGTATGGTATTGTATTGGCAATAATGGTTGTACATTTGCCTAACCAAAATCTTTGAATTCTTGTCTTTATTTCTATATAATATAGACATGGAACATCCACTTATTCCCAACATAGATAACCTTAGTACTGATGAACTCAATGCTAAGGTTTCTGAATTAAATAAAAAACTTAGCATAGCTTGGCGGCTAGGCAATCATCACTTGTGCAATCAGCTAAGAATGGCTATTGAGACCTATCAAAACAAGTATATAGAAAAACTTCGTGCTAGTCAATCTGGCACAGATACTGATGGAATAATTGATATATCATGAACGTTAGAATAAAATTTCCAATTACTTTTACAGCTGGTATTTTTTACAATAATGAATTACAGATGAATAACTACATGGTTAATTTATCTATGCTAACCAATAGCAATGATGGTGCGACTAACAATATAGCTCTTGACAGAATAAAATACTTTATCTATACTGAAATAGAAAGCAGTGTCTTTATTGACTCTGCAGATATTGAAAGATGTAAGAAATTTATTGATGCCGGAATAAAAATCACAACAATTCCAGATACTCCTGTTGATCAGTTAATTGGTATAATGCTACACCATAAATTGTCGGCAATTACAGAAGAAAGACTTCTCATTGAAGAAATAGAAATAAGTTCTAGCATAGGTGAAGGATTAATTTATGTGCATGGTGAACATGAAAATGTTGATGATCTTGCTGTGCCAGCATGGTGGAAAACAGTTGATCTAGTTCATTGCGATGCTGAATTGATTGATACAGATGAAATTGTTACCCTTGCTGATCTCACTGTTTGGCGAGATTTAAATTTAGACTGGCCAACAGAAGAGGAACCAGAATCTGAAAACACGGTGGTGTTTAAATTAGATGATCACAACTAAGTACGGTGAAATGATATTCAATCAAGATGATGTCACGAACTTGCTTATGCAAGGTCGTGAGTTAGATTCGTTGAAAGGAATGCTGGTGGATGATACAGTTGATATTGAAAAAATAATCAGATTTGTTGAACATTTTCCAAATACCTTTATACCACATAGATGCCTTCCAGATTCTACCTCTATTCCAAACTGGGATTATGAAAAGCAGCAAAATTGGCACATGCCACAATCGTACAAAGATATGGATATAGCAGAGTATGTTCTGGGATTATGTAATAATGATGCAGAATTACAGCGATGTGGAGAAGAATTACTTCTGTATCAGCAGAACGATTTATTTAATCTTCTACGATATTTGAAATATCTAGTTGATGTAATGAAAGAAAACCACGTAATTTGGGGAGTGGGTCGCGGTAGTTCAACCGCTTCATATATATTATACAAAATGGGAGTTCATAGAATTGACTCTCTATTCTATAATTTATCCATCACCGAATTTTTACGTTAAATATATGGAATTCAGGAGAATACTATGACACAGAAAATTTATAGAACAGCTAAGGGAAAATCAGTTGATTTTGGCTCACTTAGACTACAAAATGAACATGTACGAGCAGTTGGAAATATGGGAGTCAATACACGTGGCGATAGAATTGATGCCAATGGTAATGTAATAGACTCTGCTAATGATCAACTACAAAGACGTATTCAGCGCCAATCAAATGTATCTGATGGGCCAGTACATACAAGTACAAGAGCACAACAGGAAGAACAAAATGCAGCAGCTATGGCTACATCAGTTTCTATGTCAAGCCCGGCGCCTGTCGCTGTTGATCCTTTGGCTGCTATGATGAATACTCAGTCAGGTAAGACAGTTACAACTGAAGAAACAGAAAATGGATTAGCAGCAGCAATTGCTCGTTCAAAAACAGTTAAGCAAGAATTAGAAAAGACAGCCCGTGAAAAACAGCAATCCCAACCCGTGAGAAAGATTTAATGAAAGCACAGTATGCACCACACAAAGTAGAAAAACAGCAACTTAAAGCATTACAAAACAATGTACTAGTATCAGACATGGTTTTTGACGAACGTATCAGTACAGGCGGCATTGTGCTGTTAAACGACAATGGCAAGGGAAATGGTATTCGCCCACGTTGGGGTCGTGTATATGCGGTTGGCCCAGAACAAAAAGATGTTAATGTGGGAGATTGGGTGTTAGTAGCACATGGTCGTTGGACCAGAGGCCTAGATATTGAAGATGAAACAGGCGAATTAACAATTCGTAAGATTGATCCAAAAGATATTCTGTTAGTATCAGATGATGAAGAATGTCCTACAGTGGAAGGTATTAGTTCTGCTGTTCATGTAGACAAAAAAGAAATGCCTAACTAAAAGAATATCATGGGAAACGATAACAATTCAAGTTCTGAAGAAATAAAAAAATGTGAACTCTGTCGTCGTATCCCATCTGTTACCTGCGACTGGAAACAGGGAAGATGTCCGCATGTTCCCTCTATTTTTGATATGATTATAACAGATACATATAAAACTAGATTTTACCTGTTGATCAACAAAATTAAATCTCTATTTAAATAATTCATTTAACCATTATCATTGTGAAATACTAAGTGTTAATGTATAATACTAGTATTACATAAGGAAAGATAGATGCAACAAGCATGGGCAGATGAATATAGATCAGATACACTTGACGAATATGTTTTTACTAATGACAAACAGCGCGAGCTAATAACTCATTGGATTAAACAAGGCAGTATTCCACATTGTCTATTCAGTGGTGGATCAGGTACTGGAAAAACAACATTAGCCAAACTGTTAATCAAAGAACTAAAGCTAGATGAATTTGATGTGTTAGAAGCTAACGGGTCAAAAGACGCACGAAAGATTGAATGGATTGACACATTAATCAATTTTTGTAGTACAATGCCATTTGGTGATTTTAAAATTGTACTGATTGATGAAGCTGATTATATGAACATTCACTCTGTTCAGCCTGCGCTTCGCAATCTCATGGAAGATTATAGCCGTACTGTTAGATTCATTTTAACATGTAATTATCCAAACAAAATCATGCCTGCTATTCATAGTCGTTGTGAGCAAGGTCGATTACATATTGAAAAACTTGACAAGACTGAATTTACCGCTAGAATTGCCACTATTTTGGTAACAGAAAATATAGAATTTGATCTAGATACGCTAGACGTTTTTGTTAACGCAAAATATCCAGATCTACGGAAATGTATTCATATGGTTCAAGCAAATTCAAACACCGGTAAGTTATTAGCTCCTATCGATAATATACAAGACGGCAAAGATTGGATGCTAGATGCTGAAGCATTGTTTAGAAAAGGTAAGTTTAATGATGCACGAACACTTATGTGTAGTCAAGTAACTCCTGACGATATACAAAGCATGTTTACATGGATGTATAATAATTTAGATTTATGGAGTGATACTCCAGAAGGTCAAGACAAAGCAATTATCATTATTCGTAATGCTATTGTAAATTCTGCGTTAGTGGCAGAACAAGAAATTAATTTATCGGCCTGTTTTGCCGAATTGAGACAACTATGAGATTTTTATGTATTACATACATCAAGACACCTGGTGGGCAGGTGGATGAAGCAACTACCATAGCTAAATCACTTAAACGAAAGGACCTGGCAACATCAAGCGTGATTCTTGATTTTAAAGAAAAGAAAATTATAAAGGCCAGCTTTAGTGGCACACTTGCTGAAAAGAATTGGGATAAAATCAGAGACTTTTATTATGAGTATTATCCCAAGTACATCGACCTGCTAGAAGCAGCCTATGAAACAATAGAAGAGGTTCAAAATCAAGAAACTATCACCGAAGTTACCACAGAAACTAATCCTAACTGATATCGATGGTTGTGTGTTAGATTGGGAATGGGCATTCAATTGCTGGATGCAACAACATGGATTTGAAGAAGTCCCTGGATCTAAACTAAACTATGATATGTCTGTTCGGTATGGCATTCCGCGTGATCAGGTAGTAAAACTAATACGCATATTCAATGAAAGTGCATCTATTGGATTTTTACCTCCCATGCGTGATGCCATGTATTATATCAAAAAATTATTTGAAAAACATGGATATAAGTTTCATGCTATTACTTCATTAAGTTTAGATCCCAATGCCCAGAAGTTAAGGGAAATGAATCTACATAAGTTATTTGGAGATGCTTTTGAACGAATAATATGTTTAGATACAGGAGCCGATAAAGATGACGCATTAATTGAATATGAAGGTACGGGGTATTATTGGATTGAAGATAAAATTTCCAATGCTGAAACTGGTCACAAGTATGGACTTCGTTCACTTTTATTAGAGCACGGCCACAATATGACCTACTATCATCCTGAAATTACTATTTTAAAAAATTGGAAAGCCATTTACCATCACATTACTAACGATGAAGAATAAATATTATTGCTAAATAAAGATGTAGTTCACGGAATTGGCGTTCCCAACTACTCTAACATTATGGAGCAATGNCAGCAATGTATTTACATAACAAATATACCAGTTGGTATTATTGTATAATCAATAATGCTATTAATAGACAACTTGATTCTTATACAGAAACACATCATATTATTCCTAAAAGTTTGAATGGTGACAATAACAAATTAAATTTGGTTGAATTAACAGCTAGAGAACATTTCATTTGTCATTGGTTGTTGACTAAGATGACCGAAGGAAACTTTAAAATAAAGATGACTCATGCTCTTTGGAATATGCGTATATCTAGTAAAAATCAAGAAAGATATTCTACTAAAATAACCTCTAGGGTCTATGAGAAAATAAAAATAGATTTAAGTACATGGCAATCTGTAAAAAACTCTGGCAAAGGTAATCCCATGTATGGAAGATCTGCTGTTATAGAAAATAATTTAACATGGTACACTAACGGTGTCAATAATGTTTATGTAACCAAAGATACTCAACCTGCCGGTTATGAACAAGGTAGGTTCCTGTTATCAAATTATACAAGAAAAAGACCAGCTCGTCCTTGTGTATCTCCTACCGGTGAAATTTTTGAAAGTTTACAAGAAGCTGCTGAAAAATATAATATCACGGTACATACTTTGCGTGAAAGAATACGTCGGAATGAGGCTAACAGTAATCATAGAAAAAATAAAAGTTACTGGAGCTACTATTCCGACGAAAACTCTTAATCAGTGTACATATTTAATACATGACTAATAATGGCATGACGTTGTATATCACGATCATCCATTCCACAAACTGCGATTCCTTTAACACCTCCTTTCAACGCTCTTTCGCAGACATCTGCCAGGCCGTTGATTCCTTTTTTGTGGTCGGTTTGTTCTATATCTCCGGTGATAACTATCTTGCTGCCTTCACCAATACGTGTTAGTAACATCTTCATTTGAGCAGAGGAACTATTCTGCATTTCATCTGCTATAATAAAAGAATTTTTGAATGTTCTTCCCCGCATAAAGGCTAGTGGTGAAATTTCAATGACACCATCTTCTATCATGCCAGCAATGTCCTGTGGTCTGTAATATTCTCTCAAGATATCTGTTAAGGGTCTTACCCATGGATCCATCTTTTGATTTAAATCTCCTGGTAAAAATCCATGTTTTTCGCCTTCCACCTCAACTGCTGGTCGTGTTAATATTATGCGATCAACCTCTCCTTCACGAAATGCTTTGACAGCAGCTAACATGGCCAGATAAGTTTTACCTGTACCAGCTGGTCCTGCTGTGATTACAATATGTTGGCTTTCATCTTGCAATGCCAATACCAATTTCTCTTGATTTCGTGTTCTAGGCACGATATCAATCGAACGTTGTTTTACTGGTTTTGTTTGAGTGAAGTTTATTGTGTTTTCTTGAAATACCGTGTCACGGCGTTGTGATTTTACTGCTCTGTGTCTACTCATAGTGCCTCTTGTAGAAGTTAGATTACTACTAACAGCGCCTTGCTGTCTATAATATTTACAGTAACCAATTTTTATATAGTATGAGTACTATAAGATTTGTCAGAAATGATAAATATTTCTCTATGCGTCATATTTTCACAATGTCAATATTATACCATATTTGAGATTTCACTAAATACATTACTATGGCAAATAAAGCATTCGACTCGGAAATATTCAAAGATCACCAGGATTACTGGCAGGTTGCTAAAAACATCAAAGATATCTACATGTCAGAAGGAACATTACTGACATTGCTTGATTTTGAGCGTGTTTTAGACTCTATGGATATATATGCATTTAAAAACTGGGAATTAGGTGAACTAGTACAAGGTCCAACTGTTACCAAGTATAAGGTTTCTTGTATATTTTTATGGCCAGAGAACTTAATGCCAGATCCACGTGGTGGGCGTAGATTACTGCCATTTGACTGCGAAGTAAAGTACAAACGTACTAACATGAAAATTCCTCTTAAAATTGAGGATCCTAAAGATTATAGACCCGGCACCAAAATAGCTAGAATCATTGAGAAAAAGATTTGGCTAGTAGAAATCACTATGCCTAAAGCATTGATGAGCGATATTCGCACAGGCAGTGTTGAACTAGAAGAACAAGAACTTGAATTAGATGAATTAGACAAAGAATATTATCAAGACCAAGATGAGTCTGAAAATCAACCTGGTGCTGATCAAAGCGCAGAAGCACCTCCAACTGACCAACCAAGTGGCATAGAAAATGTACAAGCACAACCTCAACTCTAATCTTATATTTGAAACTTTAGGTTACAAAGACATGGAAGGCTTATTAAAGCCTACTATTCACGTTGATGAATTTACATCTAAAATGGGCGATGATGATGACATCATTGTTTTATCATTCTTTGTTCGTAATCCTGATGTCGCCAAAGATCTTATGAATTGGTTTGAACGTGGATATGATTTTGTCATTGATGCTGATCGTAGTCCAGGAGAAATTAAAACAAATCGCTATCTAGTATTTGTTGAAATTCGTCGTCGTAGCACAGCAGGCGCACATGTACATCAATTGTTAGATGATTTATCTACGTTAACTGAATATGAACCAAAAGATTGGACAATGGTATATGAAGGAACAGATACGCCATTTACACAAGAAGACTTTGAACGTATTGTTCCATTGTCACCAAAGGCATATCGTGAAGCACATGATAAAGATTTGAACGAAGTTCGTGTTGCAGCAGGATTGCCAGTAAAAGGATTTTACGAGAAGGATGACGACATCAAGTCTATTCAATCAGCTGCTGGGATACTTTAATATAGTAACAAAATTTTAATTTTATAAAACTAAATACTAGTAGATTACGGAGTATAACTATTATGGAAATTAGACAAGATCAATTGGCTCAAATTTTAAAGGGAAATCCCTATATTGAGCAATGGTGCGAGGCACTAAACAAAATTTTACCCAACTATGATATCTCCAGTGTAGAGCGTATTTCAGCATTTATTGGTGAAACTTACGTTGAATCTGGTGGCTATACAGCCCTGCATGAAAACTTAAATTACCAAGCAGCCAGCTTAATGCGTGTTTGGCCCAGTCGTTTTCCTACTATGGAAATTGCCAATCAGTATGCACATAATCAAGAAATGATAGCAAATCGTGCTTATTCTGATCGCATGGGCAATGGCCCAGAATCAAGCGGAGATGGATGGAAATATTGTGGACGTGGGCTTATTCAATTGACCGGGCATGATAATTATCAAGCATTTGCTGATAGTGTGGAAATGGACATTGCCGACGTGCCGGCTTATCTACAGACATTTGAAGGTGCTATTCAATCAGCTTGTTGGTTTTGGGAATCAAATAATCTTAATCAATTTGCAGATGCTTGGGATATCAAAACATTAAGCATTAGAATTAATGGCGGAACAAATGGGCTTGAAGAACGTATACATCATTGCAATGCTGTAAAACAAATTTTAGGAAGCTAATATGTTTTCATGGCTAATAGAAATGTTGATTGGTGATTTGCCAGTTTGGTTATGGCCTTTTACCGCAGGAGTAGGAATAGTTATATACTTTTTTTCAGGAATAGCTACGCATTTTCCCAACATTAAACCTTATGCTATGTTTGTTAAACCAGTAGCATTTATTACATTTTGCTTGGGTATTTTTATGTATGGCGGAGCCGGAGTAAATGCTATCAATCAAGCTGCTATTAAGTTAGCAGAAGAACGTGTTAAAATGGCAGAAGAAGTTAGCAAAACTGCAAATCAACAATTAGCAGAAAAATTAAAAAATGCTCAATCAGTTATTAAAGAACAAGAAAATAGGCTGGCTATGTCTATAATGAAAAATAAGAAGAAATTAGATGCCGAATGTAACATTGATCCGTTGGCATTAAAATTATATAACCGTGCTGTAACCAATGGTCAAGCGGTGGTTCCGAAAAAATGAAAAAATTATTAATTATTTCTTTATTACTATTAAGTGGGTGTGCCGCTCCTAAGACTACTACCGTATCTATGAAATGGCCAGATGTACCGCAAGAATTAACTACTCCTGCTGCGGATTTAATCCCTTTACAAGATAAAGATCATTCTTTCACCAGTTTATTATTAAATGCTGATCGCAACTATAGTCAATATTATCAATTAAGAAAAAAATACGAAGCATGGCAAGAATGGTATAAGACACAACAACGAATTTATCAACAATCAAAATGAAAAAATTAATCTTATTACTATTGCCTTTACTATCAAGCTGTGCATTAATTGATGCTTATACCACAGCACATTTTAATATTAATGAATATCAGCATATAGTTGATGTTCGTACAACAGCACGTACCGGTGTAACTGTTTGCAAAGATCAAATTAAAGCATCAGCATTAGCGATTGTTATTGCTGAAAAAACACAGATGCTTATGATTTACGAAGAACATTTACCCAGCAACAAAGATTCATTCAAAGCAGCAACAGCACTAAATGATATTGCCCAGGGTTTGGTTAAAAGATATAGTAATCCTCCAGTGCCAGAAACATTTTGTAAAATTAAATTTGAAGGTATTGATAATGCTGCCGGAGTAGTTCAGCATGTTATAGGTAATCGTCCATATTANGGAATCATTATGACATTAGATGAAATTAATCAAGCGTTGGCTAAATTAGCCAACAGTGGAGATGANACATTTGCACATGCTGCAACATATGTAAGTCAGTTAATACAGCAAGTTCAAACTAGTCAGCTAAGTGCAGAGGACATGGCNGAATTATTACGGGATATGGAGCGTCAAATGGAAATTATTCAAGACGCTGGGCAATTAAAATTAAAACAGGATATGAACGCAATTATTAAGGGCGTATTTACCTTGGCATCAATTATCTATTAAGGAAAAATCATGAACGTATTTTCAAAATTTGAACATCAAGCAGCATCAGTATTAAAAACTGTTGTTATGGATGCCAAAAGATTAGTCGAAGTTGCAGCAGCAGACATTGCTGATTTAGAAAATAAACTAGTTATGGCAAGACGTAAAGCTGCTGATTTAGCAACACAAGCGTATACAGTTGCTCAAGAAGCTGCAATAAAAGCTAAAACAATAGCAGAACAACTTGCCAAAGAAGCTGAGGCAGCAAAAGCAAAAGCAGACGCTCTTGCAGCGCAAATACCAGGAACACCAATTTTAATGCCAGCGGTAGTCGCAGCAACCGCAGCATCGACACAGACTGTGGAGCAACCAATAGACAACTCAATCCCAACATTAACAACACCAGCGCCAGTAGCAGAATTATCAGCAGTCCCGCCTGCGACAGCACAATAACTAAATTTAAAAATAATAAACAGGATTTTAAAGTGTCAACTAGTGAACAAAAGAAAGAAGATTGGATGAATAGCAAATGGCGCCCTGCTATGGGTTGGCTATATATGTTAGTGTGTGCTTTTGATTTTATTTTCTTTCCAATATTATGGAGTTTGTTACAAAGTATAAGTCATGGTTCAGTAACTAGTCAATGGCAACCACTTACCCTACAGGGTGCTGGTTTATTCCACGTAGCAATGGGCGCAGTATTGGGTATCGCAGCTTATGGTCGTACTAAAGAAAAAATGGCCGGTGCAGAAAATGGCGGATTAAATCAGCTTGAAGGATTTGGTGCAGGTGCAGGCACAACATATGTACCGCCAGGGCAAGGGCAGGTTAATGTAAACAACCAGGCTCCTGCTAATTTTGGCAATAATAATACATTTGCATCAAATAGTATGAATAATACTACAGCATTCGGTGGTTCGGCCATGGCAACAAACTCAAATAGTTTTGTCACTCCATCATTTGGTACTTCGCCGACTGCTCCAGCAGTTACTCCAAAAACACCAATAACACCACCATCATTTGGTGGTAAACCAGCAGGACCCCCACAAACATTTCCGGAGCTATAAATGAAAAAAGTAATCTTATTAGTAACATTAATGCTATCAGTAACAGCTTGTACCACAACTTTTAATAAAGGTGATGTATGCCACATAGAAGGTGGAGAACGAAATCAACATGAAGTTTGTGTTAAAAAATAAGGAGCTATAAATGAGAAAATTACACTATTCAATTTGGATTGCTATTGCGGCTGTTGCCGTATTTTCAATGACAACACAGGTTCATGCTGCCGCCCCGCAAACCAAACGAGTCTGTCATGATGTAATGGTAAAAGGAAAGAAAGTACAGCAATGTAAGAACGTTAAGATACATAAAAAGTTTAAAGGTACTGCGATTCCTGCTAAACCAGTTAAAAAGTGATTGCATTGTAATTAAAAATCTAGTATAATTACTATATGAGTGATTATTACCAAACGCTTGGCGTTTCAAAAAACGCCACCACTGACGAAATTAAAAAAGCCTATAGGAAACTAGCCAGCGCCACACATCCAGACAAGGGTGGGGACACTAAAAAGTTTCAGGATATACAAGCTGCTTATGCAGTATTGAGCGATGAACAAAAACGTGCTCAATATGATAATCCTGTACAAAATGTAGAATTTAATTTTGGCGGACCTGGAGGGTTTGATTTTACTAACATATTCAATATGTTTGGAGCTCAAGGATTTCAAAATCAAAGACCTGTTCAACCTCCTAGACAAACGCAAACACGTATGAGCCTATGGATTACATTACAAGATGTAGCTAAGGGTGGAAACCGCACAGTAAGCGTGGGCACTCAACATGGCACTTCCAATATTGAAATTGAAATTCCATTAGGTATTAATGATGGAGACAATGTTCAATACACCGGCATTGGTCCCAGCGGCACAGATTTGATCATCAATTATCGGATACATCCTAATCCAAAATGGCAAAGAAGTGGACTAACCGTAGTAACCGAACATACAGTATCTATCTGGGATTGCCTAGCTGGATGTGATACCGAAGTCGCAGACTTACTTGGCAATCAATATACTGTAAATATTCCTTCACTAACTCCTCCTGGTAGTTTGATGAGATTAAAAGACAAAGGATTGCGTAATCGGCAGGGAAAAACTGGCGATTTCTTAATAAGAGTACAAGCTAAAATGCCTAGTACAATCAACGAAGAATTACTAACTTTGATTAAAGCAGCACAAATCAAATAATCATATTATTTGACTTTCCCATTAACCAGCTATATACTAACAGTACTAAAAGGAATTTATGCAGAATAACAAAGAAATTGAACTTATTGTCAATCAGTCTATTAAGATTGCACGAGACAAACACCATGACTATGTTCTTACTGAACATGTATTGCTAGCACTCATCCGTCATGAGCCTTTTCGTAAGGCATTAGAAGGATTTGGCACTAGTGTAGATCTAATGGACATAGAATTGGATTCATATCTTCATGGTCTTGTCAGCATTGCCAGTAAGAAAAAAGAAGTTAACCCACGAAAGACTAATGCTCTTGAGCGTTGCTTTAATCGTGCCATGACAGCTGTACTATTTCAAGGTCGTCGCACTATGACTACCTATGATCTGTATCTTGCTATGACTAGTGAGCACAATAGTCATGCCAATTACTTTCTTATGAAATATGGTGTGAAAAAGCAAGAGTTCAAAGACTATTGGGATGCAAATTACAAGTACGAAGAAGCTGAAATTTCGTCGTCAGAGGCAGATGAAATTCTTAATGAATACTGCGTAAATCTAACCAAGATGGCAAAGGATGACAAACTAGAGCCAATGATTGGTCGCTCATCTGAACTAGATGAAATCATCACAGTACTAGCTCGTAAGTTTAAAGCTAATGTATTGATGGTAGGTGACCCAGGTGTTGGTAAGACTGCTATCGCAGAAGGTCTTGCTCAAGAAATTATCAAAAATAATGTACCTACATTCCTTAACGGGCATGAAGTATGGAGTTTGGAAATTGGTTCATTGCTTGCCGGCAGTAAGTATCGCGGCGAGTTTGAAGAAAAATTCAAACAGGTTATCGGTGCATTAGAAGCCAAGAAGAATTGTATTCTATTCGTTGATGAAGCACATACTATGAAAGGCGCGGGCGCAAGTTCACAGTCATCACTAGACTTTGCCAACATGTTAAAGCCTGCTATTACCAAGGGTTACCTTAAAGTAATTGCAAGTACAACATGGGAAGAATACTACGAATCATTTGAAAAAGATCGTGCGTTAATGCGCCGTTTCCATCGTGTATCTATCGATGAACCTAACGCAGAAGTTACAGAGCAGATTCTTATTGGACTATCACCTCGCCTAGAATCATTCCATGATGTATTGATTGATACTGATGCTATTAAAGCAGCGGTGGATCTGTCGGGTCGTTACATTCATGATCGTAAGAATCCAGATAAATCAATTGACCTTCTTGATGGTGCTTGTGCTAAAGAACGTGTCAAAGACAAAGGCAATGTTACCATCACTAAAGAAATGATCATGGCACAGTTGAGCCGTGTTACTGAAGTTCCAATGGATCGTCTACAGAATGAGCGTTCAACTAACATTGTTGGACTTGAAAGCAACATTAAAGAAAAGTTGTATGGCCAAGATGACGCAGTAGATTCCGTACTTGAACGTGTATACATTAACTTCTCAGGTATCGGTAACGAAAATCGTCCTATTGCCAGCTTCTTATTCTTAGGCCCAACAGGTACAGGTAAAACTGAATTAGCCAAGCTGTTGTCACAACACCTTGACATGAAATTGTTAAAGTACGACATGAGCGAGTTCCAAGAGAAGCATACGGTTAGTTCATTAATTGGTGCTCCTCCAGGTTATGTTGGCTTTGAAGATGGTAACATTGGTGGTGGTAAACTTATCAGTGATATCAGTAAGAATCCATATTCAATCTTGTTGTTTGACGAAATTGAAAAAGCTCATCCAGACGTTATTAACATCATGTTGCAAATGCTTGATGAAGCACGTATTACTGGTGCTAATGGTAAAACTGTCAATCTCAAGAACTGTATCATTGTTATGACCAGTAACCTTGGTGCTCGTGATAACGAAACTAATAACATTGGTTTTGGTAAATCACTTGAAAAGACAGGATCAGAAGATAAAGCAATGAAGGAATTCTTTAAACCAGAATTGCGTAATCGTATTGATCAAATTTGTCGCTTCAAGAAATTGGATACATTAGCTATTAAGAAAATTGTATTGAAGTTCGTTGACCAGCTACAAACAAGTTTGTCTACCAAGAACATCAAGCTCAATTTAACAGAAGCAGTGGTTGATATGTTGGCTGAAAAAGGATATGATAACAAGATGGGTGCTCGTCCATTAAATCGTAAGATTGATGAACTTATTCGTGTGCCACTTAGTAAGAAAATCTTGTTTGAACGTTTAGATAACTGTATTATCAATGCTATTATGACTGATGATAAGATTGAATTTACCATCATTCCTACAGTACAAGTAGCTACAGTAGATAATTCGGGTATCATTATGTTAGGTGGTGAGGCACCTACTGTTTAAGTATAAATAATAGACTATGACAACTTTCACAAACGAAGCATTACTTCCAGCCACAACCTACGGTACTCCATCTGGCAATTACGATGGATCCAGTACCAGTTTTATTGGTAATGCTATTCCAGCTGCTAACTATTATGGTGGCCAGGGTTCAGCCCAGACTGCTGTAATTCAAGCAACCGGATTTGTGGGAGTTGTTACTATTGAAGCAACACTAAATGATTGGACACAGCAAGCACTATGGTTTGAAGTTGAAACTTACGGCAATGCCAATGTCGCTACTACTGATACACAAGCAATTAACATGATCGGCAATTTTGTATGGTTACGAGCTAAAGTAACTGACTTTACTGCTGGTTCTTTAAACTCAGCAAATGTGGTTTATTAACTAAATATTATACAGATTCCGAGTGACAATAAATTGGAAATATAGTATAATATCAATATGAACTATATAGATAACAAGTATAGCAAAGCATACTTTGGCATCATAAACCGTGCCAAAAGTCGTCGCGATCTTACTGGTTATACAGAAAAACATCATATTATTCCAAGATCATTGGGCGGAAATAACACCAAAAATAACTTAGTTAAACTAACTGCTCACGAACACTTTGTATGCCATTTACTACTTACCAAGTGTCTACTCGGCGAAGAGAAGGCAAAGATGGTATTCGGCGCCAAGCGAATGATGGTGCGTGGTAATCAACATCAAACTAATCGATATATTCCCAGTGGTCGTATCTACGAGATGATTAAGAAAGAAGAAGCGGCTATATTATCAGTGAAAACAAAAAATAATAATCCTATGTCAAGACCCGAAGTCAAAAATAAACATGCCGAATCTACTAAACGTCGAGGAAAGTCTCTGGGTATGTCAGGGAAAACACATAGTACAGAAACTAAACAAAAAATGAAGTCTAAACGTGCATTTCAAATAATTACAGAAAAAACTAAAGAAAAGTTAAGTGTTCATTTTAGTATTCCATTCCAAGGACCAGATGGGACTATATATCCTAGTCGTAAGGAAGCAGCCAAGGCATACAATGTAACTCCTGGGTGTATTAGGCATTGGGTAGCAGCCGGCACAAAAGGGTGGAGTAAGTTAGAAAAATGAGAATTATTGCTATATATAGTGGACGCTTCCAACCTGGGCATCTAGGACATAAAGATAGTTATGACTATCTCGTTGATAAGTTTGGCGAAGAAAATGTATATGTAGCCACTAGTGATGTAACTGCACCGGTCACAAATCCATTTAATTTTGCTGATAAAGTGCAGGTATTGACTAAATTAGGAATTCCTGCTAGTCATATTGTTAAAGTACGTAATCCCTATCAAGCTCAAGAAATTGTTAAAGAGGTTGAAGATCCTGAAGATACAGTATTAATATTTGCTATTAGTAAAAAAGACATGGATGGTGATGCTGCTAGATTTAAGTTTGGCATCAAGAAAAATGGCGAAGCTAGTTATATGCAGCCGTATCCAGAAGGTGGTAAAAAGTTAAAATCAATGGTTAAACATGCCTATGTTATGGTAACACCTACTGTAGATTTTAAAGTAATGGGCAAAAATGCTAATAGTGCCAGCACTATTCGTGACTTATACACAAATGGCAATGATAATGATCGTGGATATATTATTCATGATTTATATGGCATGGATGATGCTGCTATCAGGGAATTGTTTGATAAGAAACTTGGTGTGGCTAAGAAATTAGCTGATATCGTGGTTCAAGAACCAAGTCTTGATGGTGATGTTATAGATCAACCCATGCCTGTAGTACGAAATGAAAACAAACAACACAGAGCGAAACTGGCAAAATTACTAGAATCAACTCTAGTTGCTGAAAGAGACGCAAATTTAAGCTATACCGTGATTGAAGAAGATTTACATCCTAACTATATTGACGAAAAAACAGGCAGAAAATTTTACTAGTCATGTGCGATAGCGTAAATATCTGTACATAATTTAATGAGGAATTTATGCCAACTACACAACAAGCCGATACAACAGCGGCACCTACTACTGAAACACCAACCGCTCCGGCTGCTCCAGTAGATCAAGCTCCACCAGCAGGTCAAGTACAAGTCAACGTTGACTTCTTAAAAACAACAAGAGTACATATCTGTATGCCATGCTATGGTGGTATGCTTACTGAATCTACTTTCATGAGTTACATTAAATGGGCTAACACAGCACGACAGTTAGGCATTGATTGGACTATGGAAACAATGACAAACGAATCATTGATTTCTCGTGCTCGTAACACACTTACAGCTAAGTTCCTCTCAAATCCAGAATCAACCCACTTAATGTTCATTGATGCTGATATTGGCTGGGAGCCATGGCATTTGCTAGTCATGTTAAATCGTGATGTAGACGTTATCGGTGGATTGTATCCTATGAAATCATTACCAGTTAAATGGTGTGTCAACGGATTTGACGGTGCAGAAGAAGGTCCTGATGGTCTACAAGAAGTTACAAAAACTGGCACTGGCTTCTTATTGATGAAGCGTGGTGTATTTGAGAAATTAAATGCTCACCCTGCTGTTAAGCCATTCAATAGTGATATTGGTCTACCACCAGAATTGAATGTTTACATGAAAACATACTTTGATACAGCTGTTCGTGAGAATCGTTACTATTCAGAAGATTGGACATTCTGTGAAAACTGGCGTGATCTAGGCGGTAAAGTATGGGTTGATAAGCGTGTATTGTTGCGTCACACTGGCACATATGTATTCGACTATGCCACACAAGATCAATTGTACAAAGATCTTCATGCTTTAGCCATGCAGAACCAAGCACAATCAGTAGTACAGGCAGCTCCTACTGTAGCCGATACTTCACCACCACCAGCACCTGCTGATCCTGTGGCAAAAGTAGTGGCATCAAGCAAAGGCAAGAAAAATAAGTAATTATTAGTTGTATAATAAAACCGTCGTGGTTGATTCTGCGACGGTTTTTGCTTTTCGCTAAATATAGGCATAAAGGCAACTAAAATGAGATATAAAGAATTCGCAATAGAAGCACTTAAACCCAGTCAATATAGAAATCTTGTTAAGGGTTGGGATAAAACAAAATATGCCGATTTATTTGGTGGTAAGTATCGTATATATATTCCATTAGATTCCACTAGCTCCGCTACACAAACTGCCCAAGCTGTTAAAGTTAATCCACGGGTAAGTCAAGAAGTAGAAAAATTAGGATATAAAATTGATGATTATATCAAGGGTATTGCAAGTAAAACTGAGAATGGACGTGTTCGTCAAATTAAAATTGGTAAATTACTAACACCTGCAACTGCACAAGTTTTTGCAAATGATCCGGGCAGACAAGCAACTAAAAAAAATAATCAGCTAGTGGTGATCTCTAGACATCCATATGATATTGCAGGCATGACTAGTGGACGTAGCTGGCGTAGTTGCATGAATTTGGATTATGGACCAAATAGCCGCTTTGTGCCAATTGATATTAAAGAAGGTACTATAATTGCATATTTAATTAGTGCTAATGATAAAAATATTAACAGGCCACAGGCTCGTCTATTGATCAAACCATTTGTGAATATTTTAGGAAGGCACGAAATTGCATTGGGTATTGAAAAAACATTATATGGAACTGCACCTCCTGAATTCAGTAACACTGTAGAAGCATGGGTTGATACAATAAATGATAGCCAAGATCTTAATGGTATATTTGAATTAAACCCAGAATTATATAATGATAGTAACCAAGGCGTTAAGTATATTGGAGATGTTGGGGTAGGATTGAAAAATGCATCAGTGGGATCGCAACTAAATGCCATAAGTAGGGATCCAAGCTATATTAGATATATTGAAAACCCAGACGAAGAAGTTCAATGGGCAGCAATTCAAGAAAATCCAAATGCAATAAAATATATTAAAAACCCATCAGAGGATATTCAGAAGTACGCTGTTTCTGAAAATGGAATTGTTATAGAATACATTAAGAACCCTTCAGAAGATGTTCAGAAAGCCGCAGTTGCTAATAATGGAGGTGTAATAAAATTTATTATTGATGCAGGTATTAAACCAAGTGAAGATGTCCAGAAAGAGGCAGTTACCACAGAAGGGCTTGTCATAGAATATATTATCAATGCAGGCATTAAACCAAGTGAAGCTGTGCAAAAGGCTGCTGTCACTAAAAATGGAGGTGCTCTATTACATATTATTAATGCAGGTATTACACCAAGTGAAACTGTTCAAGAAACTGCTGTTGCTAATTATGGAGGTGCAATAAAATATATTATTAAAGCAGGTATTACGCCGAATGAAAGAATGCAAGTAGCAGCGGTTGCCAATGATGAAGAAGCCATAGAATATATTATCAACGCAGGCATTACCCCAAGTGAAACTGTTCAAGCTGTGGCTGTTGCTAATCATAGAGGTGCCATGCAATATATTATTGAGGCAGGTATTACACCAAGTGAACAAGTCCAAGTGGCAGCAGTTTCCAATCCCAAAAGTTCTTCTATCGAAAGTATTATTAAGGCAGGTATTATGCCTAGTGAAACGGTTCAGAAGCAAGCGGTTATAAACAGTAGATTTGCGATAAAACATATTATCGACGCAGGCATTACGCCAAGTGAACGAGTGCAAGTATTAGCGGTTAACTCTCATGATGTCTTACGATATATCGTTATTAACGCAGGCATTAAACCAAGTGAACGTGTTCAGATAGCTGCAGTTACTAAAAATGGAGGTGCCATACAATATATTATTAACGTAGGCATTAACCCAAGTGAGGCAGTACAAGTGGCAGCAGTTTCTAATTCCAGAGATGCGTTACAATCTATTATTAAAGCCGGTATTGAGCCAAGCGAAAGAGTTAGAAAAGCGGCAGATGATAATTGGAATTGACCATAAACAAGAATAGCTAAATATACTAATGAACATCAATCAATTAGAATCCTATAACTTAGCAGATGCTGTCAAGTTTCATGACACACTTAACCCATTATTATGGGATAGGCGTGAGAATTTACATCCTGAAATACGTGATCAATTGATGGCAATTGCCTCTGATTTTAGTGAATTTTTAGGTGTTAAGGACCTAGATCTCAAGGATATAACTATATCCGGAAGTAACGCTGCGTATTCGTATACTCCGCATTCTGACATTGACCTACACTTAATTGTTGATTTATCTAACGTAGAACATGAAGATGTGTATAGAGAGTTATTTACTGCTAAGAAAGCTATTTACAATAAAGAAAATACCATTACTATCAAGGGTATTCCTGTTGAAGTATATGTTCAGGATGCCACGCAAGAACATCACAGTCAAGGAATTTATAGCATACTGAATAACGAATGGATTCAAATTCCTCGCCGTATTCAAGCTGACATAGATGATATAAGTGTTCGCAGCAAATACGAAGATTTAAGTAAGCGTATCAAAAAGGTTATTAAATCAAACGATTTATCTCAGATGAATGCGCTTATGGACAAGATTAGGCATATGCGAGGTGTTGGATTAGCTGAAAAAGGCGAATTTGGACCTGAAAATCTAGCATTCAAATTACTGCGTAATACCGGTGATCTTAAGAAATTACAAGCTGCTAGACAAGCAGCAAAAGATCAAGAACTAAGTCTGAAAGAGCGAGTTCGTAATAGTACCAAATATGGCTATGGCACAGATTATATTGAAGAAGTTGGCATGACTCCTGACGGAACAAATCCCACTACTAGTGAGTTTACCAATGAATCACAGTTAGATGAAGTTGGGTTAACTCCTGATGGCACTAATCCTACCACTGCTCAATTTACTAATGAAACACAGGATAATCATAAAAATATTATCAAGGATTTCATGGAATTTTGTGCTGACCAATTAGGCATAGAAAAAGATATTAGTCTAAGAATACGCCGTGACCCACAATGGTCGGTACGTAATAAGACATTCGGCAGATATAATGACGGCACTAATGAATTAGAAGTTGGTATCGGCGGCAGACATATCATGGATGTGTTGCGAACTGTAGCACATGAGCTAGTACATCAAAAACAAAATCAACATGAACAAGTTCCTGCTGATGCGGGCGAAGATGGCAGCAAATACGAAAACGAGGCTAATGCTCGGGCTGGCGTATTAATGCGTAAATATGGTAAATTACATCCTGAATTGTTTGCGGTTGGAACTGACTTAGATGAGTACCTAGCACATATAACTCCATATGGTGCGACTGGTAGCGGCATGGGAACTAAAGGCAGTATTAAATCTAGTGCAGGTGGGCTTGGCACAATAGGCGCATTTGGTGCTGTTGCTGAGGAATCAACGCAAACAGTTATTGCTCATGGTTATGAATATAATCGTAGGGATCAGCGTATCGCATGGACTAAGGAATTCGGCAGTGAAGCAGAAGCTAAAGAATGGGCTCGTCGTCGTAATGCAACCATATTAAGTATTGTTCCAAAACAGCAATTAGACGAAGCATCCGGTTATATTCCTACCGCAGCAGAAAGCGCAAAACAAATAAACTGGATTAAGCCCAACTTTGATTTTGAATGGCACGAAGTTGAAGAACAATCTAAGATGAAGCAAGTACCGCCTGAAGTAAGAAAATATTATCAAAAACATTTTCCCAACAAAGCCGCATGGCTTGCCGCAGTTCAAAATGGTAGAGCAGTTGTTGTGCCGCCTGATCATTCGTATGAGATTAGAAATGCCCCCCATGATAAGAAATCACTACTGCAAGTCTTGGCTCCTACTTCTCATGAAGGCGCTATTGGACCTGCCAAACAGAAAAGGGTCAACGCACTATTTTCTAAAGGTGGTCCGATAGAAATGCCTATCATACTAAAAACAAGTAAAGGTTTGTGGTTAATTGGCGGTAAGACCAGACTAGGAACCGCAAATTACATCAAAGGAATTCCTGCTAAAGTATGGATGATTGACGGTGACCAAGATGTGACGAAAGGTTTAAAAGAAGCATCCGGTTATATTCCTACCGCGGCAGAGGCACATGATCCACGCTTTGAAATGGCATTATCAGTAGACATTCACCCAGGCTCATTAGGTAAGGCTGCTAACAGCTTCTTGTTAAACACAGACAGTCAGGGTCATCCACAAGAACTACGTCCAGATGGATTAGTTAAACGTATGACAGAAGAATTGGCATTATTTAAAAAAAAACAACCAACAAGACTAACTGAAAATAAGTTAAAATTTAGTCGTGATAAGCTAGATAGTCTGCTAAATGATTTATGCGAAAAAGTCATTAAGGGCCAAGAAGAAGCACCTGACTTTTACGGTATGGTAGCTGCTGCTGTCATTGATCCAATCGGCAGATTAGCCACAGGAATAAACTATCTTTATGGCAATGAGCGTATACATGCCGAACGAGATGCCATAGACAATTATGAAAAAAAGTATGGCGAATTACCTCCTGATTGTATCGTGGTTACTACACTAAGTCCATGTAATCAAGATACTGGTGATATAAAGGAAGTAACATGCACAGAAGTGTTGAATCAAAAGAACGTCAAAATAGCCTATTGTGGATATAAGGATCCAACGCAGCATCGTGATGATAATGATTTTAAAATTCTTATTACAAAAAATGAAAAATTAGAGCAAAAGTGCAAGAAACTGGCTGATACCTTTTTAAAAAATCATCTTGATGAAAATACTCAACATCGTCATACTGAAATTTTCAAATATGAGCATAATGGTTGGATAATTTATCAAAATGATCACGCTGCTATCAGAGCAGCAACCAGACAGATAGGTCCCATAATGCAAAATGGTTTGTTGGAAGCAACCTCTAATATCCATAGTCTTGCAGATAAAATTCCCGTTGGTGGAGATTTTTGGGTACAAGATGTAAGAACAAATAGTAGTTTATATTTTAAAAGACTAGATATTCCATCAGAGCCACAAGCATTACGCTGGGAAACAGCAGTTAAGGACGTGCCTAGGGCATCAAACAAAACTCCTGTATTTAAAGTAAATGCATATACTAAACCAGAAAGTCCAGAAGACATAGCATTTATGAAAAAACTAAAGTTTGCTGCTCGTTTTACAGGAGTAGATGCGTTGGCCGCTAACTTAACACAACGGGCACAAAAACATAAAAGTAACCCTGACCAAATTATCAGTGATCCAGAGAAACAGGATAGTGATAGATATAATCGTGCATTCAAGCAGACTGCCCAGGTAAAGAAAACTGGGGTTGCAGAAGTAAAAGGAATTGGAATTAACGTATATCCGGCATAATAACCGTTAATTAATAATCCACTAAATACAGTATGGCTAAACAATTTGTACGCATACTGAGTAATATTGATTGTGAATGGGAAGGATTAAGTCCTATTTACCGCCTGTATGTCAATGACGAACTGTTTAGTGAAAGAACTTGGATTTGGACTGATAGTACGCTAGAAGAGAATTTACAAATAGAAGCGGAACCAGGTGATTATAAGCTATATTATGAGTTATTGTCACCTAATTTAGCCAAATTGAAAGTAGGTAGTTTAAGTGTGGAATATGGGCCCGCTGAAATTATAGATAACACGCATTTTAGGATAGTATAATGACATTGTATAAGCCGGTAGATCTTAAAGAAGAAGCGTCATCTGGTTCCACCAGTTCCGGAAGCATTGCCACTGTATCTGCTCCACTAGGTGCTGTACAGAAAAGAATTCCTCAAGATAGTTTGTTTTTCACTAAATATACTAATGATGAGAATCCAACGCCTAATACGCCGGATTCTTATAAAACATATAAACGGAACAAGTGATGCTATCAGACTTAATGAAAACTTTATTGGCCAGTGACTTCAGTTATTATTTGAAGGCACATTTTTTTCACTGGAACGTGGAAGGCAAAGATTTCTATCAATATCACAAGTTTCTTCAGAAAGTTTACGAAGATGCATACGAAGCGGTAGATACAATTGCTGAATTTATCCGCACACTCGACGAGTACGCTCCAGGTAGTCTTACTCGTTATACTGAATTATCCAGAGTACCAGATCAAACAAAAGTGCCTAGAGCACAACTAATGCTTGAGGAATTGTTACATGATTCCCATACTATGATTGAACTTCTTAATGAATGTTTTGCTGCCGCTACACAAGAAAACAAGCAAGACATAGCTAATTTTATCGCTGAAAGATTAACTGCTACAAACAAGTTTATCTGGATGTTATCAAGTTTTTTGAGAGAAGCTAGAGCATAATGACAAACGACATGTATAGTATAATCGAAAGGTTAGCTATTCTAGAGGGACGAATTGCCCCTGTAGATAATAAACCTATTACAGAAACTAAGCAAAAGAAACCTGCCCTTTTCAATAATTTAAGAAAAATTAGTGAAGATGTTACGCCTATGGTAGGCGGTGTAGAATTTGCTGAAGATACAATGGAAGAAGATGTATTGTCAAAAGTTAAGTCAAGTTTAGCTGACTATCTACAATCTGCTGAAGCTGAGCTGGCGCAGGATAGAGATTTGCTTGCTAAGAAGAAACAAGACCTAGATCTTAAGAAAAAAGAATTAAGAGATTTAGCATTACAATCTAAGCCTAATAATCGTCTTAAAGATATGGAAGCGCAAGACATAGAAGAAGATCCAAATCAAACACCAGCTGCTGGCGAAGCACCAGCTATGCTAACAGATCCAACGTTACCAGAAGAAATGGGTTCAGCACCTGTTAAAACAGTACATGTGCCTGTCGATGAAGAAGTTGGACTTAGTGGTGGTGGCGGTGCTGTGTTAGTTGAAATACACGGCGATGAACGCATTGGATTTCGTATTTGTCGTGCCGGCAAAGAATTGCCTAGACGATTTAAAAGTCTAGCAGAATGTGAAATGGCATTAGAAATGTACATGGCTCGCCGCAAAGCACAAAAAGTTGCTGATGAGTCTGCTGATTATATTGAGGAAGCATAATGAATTTGTTTGATCTATTTGAAAGTAATCGTAAAGATGTTGATGAAGGGTATAAGGTTGTACCCAGTATCAATCGTGAACGCTATACCGATCTAAGTCATGAAGGACTTGAAGGTCCATTTAGATTAAAATCTGGCAAAGTTGTTTATTATGATCCTAAAGTAGGTCAATATTACGACCGTGATTCTGACATGTATATGTCACATGATGATTATGCAGCACATGAACTTGATGAAAAATCAAATAAGTTAGGTTTTAAATTAACTCCTACTTTAGTTAATAGACGGCAAGCACATGCTCTTACAACTGGATTTAAGAAAAGTAAGTTTAACTTTGAAGAATATGAAGCAGAATCGCTTGATGATGAATTAGCTAATTTCAGAAATAATAAGGCAGGCGCAGGTCGCGCTCAAAATCCATTTGCTAGCGCAGCACCTGATCGTGAGATACCACATAAGCCGCAGATATCACCAGAAGAAATGCAAAAAAGAATTGGTCAATTAAATCGTTGCAAACAATTACTTGACGTAGTTAATTCTAGTAAACGTACCGACGTAACACTATCTCGCATAGGCAACTATATAGATAAGATAGATGTTAATCGCTTTAATCCAGGCGAGTTAGATAACATAGAAAAATATCTATCAAACTATGTAGCAGGTGCCGTATCTAAAAAAACACGTAAGGCTAGCAAGCATGGAAAAGTAACAATGGTTAATCCAGATGATGTCATGGCTGAAGGAATAGGCCCTGACATGGATGATCCATACAATCAGGGTTGGTATGCCGGATTTAAACAGGTACCAAATCCGTACCAAGAAGGTACACCAGAGTATGATAGATGGGAAGATGGATATGAATCGCGCCTATCGCAACCTAATTACTATGATGAAGATGTTACTGAAAGAGCAGAGCCAGTAAAATTCTCGGCAAAGTACCCAGGCAAGCCGAAAGGAAAAGACTATTATGACTATCACGGTGATAATTTTGAGCCAGGCGACCCAGATGACTTAGAGATAGATAGGTACTCAGATGAGCCAGTTCATAATTTTCTTGCCAGAACTCAAAGAAGCACTCGTGCTCCTAGGTTTGATCAAGATTATAATACAATGCATGAAGGTAAAACTGGACCTGGGTTGTGGGCAAATATACATGCCAAACAAAATCGTATCAAGCATGGTAGTGGTGAGCGTATGCGTAAGCCAGGCAGCAAGGGTGCTCCTACCGCAGCTAATCTTAAGGCAGCTAAGACTGAAAGTGTGACTGAAGGTGGACGTCTTGATATGAGCAGTCCAGAAGAAAAGGCAGCCCGTAAAGCATATATCAAAGCCAATGGACATCCTCCACCATTAACTCCAACAAGTGTGGTGGCCAAATATAACCCTGAGAATGATAAAAAAATGAGAGACTATTATCTCAGAAGAAAAGGAATTCCACAAGACAAACTGGATAAAATGAAAGAAGATGGCGTGGCGGAAACTACAGGCGATCCAAGGTTTGATAAAATGCTTAAAGGTATCACTGGTAAAAAAGTAGTGGCCAAGCAAAAAAAAGCAGATACTAAACAACAATCTCGTGATGCTTTTGGTAGTATGTTTGGTGGCGGAAATCCTGCTGATGCTCTCAGCATTAGAAAAAAAGGCGTAGCGGAAGACTCGGAAAAGAAAACTATGAGTCGTGCAGCAAAGGGCAATGAAAAATATGGCAAAGATGGCATGAAAGCATTGGCCAAGGCTGGGCGAGAAGGCAAAGACTTAGATAAAGTCAGAGACAAGTACAACAAGTATGATGAAAGTATAAAAGAAGGTGCTAAAGTTGACCGTATGGTTCAACATATTAAATCTAGCGAAAAAAAAGCTGGTAAATCTTCTAAGGATGCTGAAAACATAGCATGGGCTACAGCTAACAAGCGTGGCATGCTAGATAATAAAAACAAGAAGAAAAATGTAAAAGAAGATGATATGGCTAGCGCAGCCCATCATCCATCTGGTGCAAAATTTGGCGGATACTATAAAGGCACACAAAAAGGTGCTCCTCGCCCAGGCCAAAGTTTTGGCTCTATGGAAGAGTCTATCAGCTTAAACACTACTGTAAAAGCTATTGCTAACGACATCGGTGAACCAATCACTAGTCTGTATTCTACATTAAAGAAGATGGCTAAAAGTTACTATGACAACAATGGCGATCTAAAGCGTTTTGGTTTGGTAGCTGCTGGTGTAGGCAGTCGTTGGTTTCAACAGTACTATGTTAATAAAATGCAAACAGACTTGTATGACTTAACTAGACAAAGTCCAAATCATGCGGCTGAACTAAAACAGTTTCTTCGTGGCAAAATGGTAAAAGATAATCTTGTTATGCCTAAGAGCTTTAGCGAACTTAATAAAGATCTTCCTGAAATTCTTGCTAGAATGGGTACCAAAATGGGTGCTGAATCACTAGCAAAGAATGCTAAAGCCTGGGTTCATAATAAGCAAGATTATGAGGATTTCATTAATAAGTTGATAAACGGCAAAGGTGACGAGGATGATGGCGATGGCTACGGCGCTCCAGCTACTGTAGATACTCCTAGCAAAGATGCTTTATTAGGAAAGCAACGTAATCATGCGGAAGAAATCGTTAATGATGTACTACGAAAACTATCATCAAGTGTGGCAGGTGATATTCGTAATGCCATTGCTCGTGCTCCTAATAAATTACAAGCACTTCAGCAAGAATTACAAAGACGTAAAATTGCTCCGCCTATGGAAGAAGGCATTGCGGGCAACATGAAAGTGCGATCTGATCCATTGACCAATTTAAAACAGGCCACAGATTTGAAAATGAAAAAGCCAGATCCTTTTAAAGGCATGGCTAATCACAATAATCTAGCAAGTGCTAAGGCAAGAAACCTAGTTGCTAAAGGTGCTCAGACGGCAGGCCCAGGTACTGGATCTCACAAAAATAAAGCATTAGATGTAAAGAAAGGCTTGACTCGCAATCTCAAGCACAAAGGTAAATTTGATTTTTCAGAATCATCTAATTTCTTGACCTGGGCAGTTTCATCTGGATATAATGTTATTACTAATCCAGCTGTGTACGAAACTGCAAAGCGAACTTACACTCGTCTGTTAACAGAAAGTAAAAATGATTTAAAACCGGGTCAATATTACATATGGACCGTTCATTTTGATGACGGTGATACTAGTCGTATTAAGATCAAAGATGAAAAATTTGATGTTAAAGCATATTATAAACAGCAAAATAAATCTGTCGTAAATGTTGACTATAATTGGGAACCGCACAATGGATAATTATCCAGTGTATCCTGAACAACAGGAAGGCGATGATAGTGATTACAAACGTAATCCCTATGCACCTACCTGAAGAACCCTGCCTTAGGGACGTTTGATGCTGCGGTAAAGGCGTCCGCGCAATTGAACTGCTCCGCGTAGTGGGCTGAGGGATAAAGTAACCCTCATTTCACCATTTTCCATTGTATAAAGTTAAAATTAGTTTATAATAGTTACTTACAACAGGAGAATTACATGACAGACAGAACATTTTCAGGTGAACAAACCAAAAAACTCGAACAAATGATTAACGAAGGTATGAGCGTTATGATGGAAATCGAAACACTTACCGGCGGATTAAACGATACTGTAAAAGCAGTAGCAGAAGAATTAGAAATCAAACCAGGCATTCTTAAAAAAGCAATTCGCTTAGCACATAAAGCCGAGTTTGGCAAAGAACAGCAGGACCACAGTTTGTTAGAAACTATTTTAACACAAGTTGGAAAAACACTCTAATACAGAGTGTGGCATTAAGAGTCGTTCACTTACGAACATGAAGAATGGTATGTGGACCATAAGCCACGCAGGAAAAATATGAGTTACGTAGACGCATTATATTCACGGGATTCAGATCGTATCCATGTAGTAGAACGAGTTGATGGCAAGAGAGTTTATAAAGAATATCCTGCAAACTACATTTACTATTACGATGATCCCAGAGGTAAGTTCCAATCAATATATGGAACTCCTGTAGCTAGATTCTCAACACGCAACTTAAAAGAGTTTCGCAAAGAAGTAGCTATGCATCAAGGCAAACAACTGTACGAATCAGATATTAATCCTGTATTTCGTTGTCTTGAAGAAAACTACAAAAACAAAGATGCTCCCGCATTACATGCGGCATTCTTTGATATTGAGGTAGACTTTCATAAAGAAAAAGGATACTCACCCACCTCAGATCCTTTCAATGCTATTACCGCTATTTCTGTTTATCTACAATGGATGGAACAGTTAGTTACATTGGTAATACCACCTAAGCACATGAGTATGGAAACAGCAATAGAAATTGCTGCTGATTTTGAAAATACTATTGTATTTGATAAAGAAGAAGAAATGCTCAAGACATTCTTAGACTTGATTGAAGATGCTGATGTATTGTCAGGATGGAACAGTGAGGGATACGATATTCCATATACGGTAAATCGTATTACCCGTGTACTGAGTAAGGATGATACTCGTAGATTTTGTCTATGGGATCAACATCCAAAAGCTCGTGACTTTGAACGTTACGGTGCTACTAGCACAACATATGACTTAGTTGGTCGTATTCATATGGACTATATGCAATTGTATCGCAAATATACATACGAAGAAAGACATAGCTATAGTTTAGATGCTATTGCTGAGTATGAGCTTGGTGAACACAAAACACAATATGAAGGCACATTAGATCAGCTGTATAATCAAAACTTTAAAAAGTTCATTGAATATAACAGACAAGATACAATGATTCTGCATAAGATTGATACTAAGTTAAAATTAATGGACTTAGCAAATGAACTTGCACACGCCAATACTGTACTAATACCTACTACTATGGGTGCTGTTGCAGTAACTGAGCAAGCTATTATCAATGAAGCACATGAACGTGGGCTAGTTGTGCCTAATCGAAAAGCAAAATCAACTCAAGAGGACACAGCAGCAGCGGGTGCTTATGTAGCATTTCCAAAGAAAGGTATGCATCCTTGGATTGGAGCTGTTGATATTAACAGTCTGTATCCATCTGCCATTCGTGCGTTGAACATGGGAATGGAAACTGTTATAGGTCAATTAAGACCAATAATGACAGACAAGTACATCAACGATATCACCGATCAGGGCAAAACATCAACAGTAGCATGGGAAGGTTTATTCTCTTCTCTTGAATACACTGCTGTGATGGAACAAAATCGTGGCACAGAAATCACAATTGACTGGCAAGATGGCGATAACTCAACTCACTCTGCTGCCGAAGTTTGGAATATGATATTCAACAGTAATCAACCGTGGATGCTAACAGCAAATGGTACTATTGTTACATATGAGCGCAAGGGTGTAGTTCCAGGGTTACTAGAGCGTTGGTATTCAGAACGTAAAGAACTACAAGCAAAGAAAAAAGCAGCAACAGATCCAAAAGAAATTGCTTTCTGGGACAAACGACAGTTAGTTAAGAAAATTAACCTTAACAGTCTGTATGGTGCCATTTTAAATCCGCATTGCCGATTCTTTGATAAACGTATTGGACAGTCAACTACTCTGTGTGGCAGAAGTATTGCTAAGCATATGGCAGGATACATCAATGAGTGTATCCTTGGTGAAAAAGATCACTTAGGTGATTCTATCATATATGGAGATACAGACTCATGCTACTTCACAGCATGGCCTGCTATCAAGGATGAAGTAGCTAAGGGCACTATGGAGTGGAACAAAGAAATTTGTATTCAGTTGTATGACAGTATCGCTGATCAAGTTAACGAGTCATTTCCTGCATTCATGGAACAAGCGTTTCATTGCCCACGTGAGGCAGGCGAGTTAATCAAAGCAGGCCGTGAATTAGTGGCATCAAACAGTTTGTTCATTACTAAGAAACGTTATGCTGTATTAATTTATGACTTAGAAGGTAACCGATTAGACGTGGATGGCAAACCTGGCAAATTAAAAGCCATTGGCCTAGATCTAAAACGTAGTGATACTCCAAAGGTTGTTCAAGAGTTCTTGTACGAAATTCTCCAGAAGGTTCTTACTGGCACTGAAAGAGCAGAGATTATTGAACGTATACTTGAGTTTAAACTTCAATTCAAGGATCGTCCAGCATGGGAGAAAGGCACACCTAAGCGTGTTAATAATCTAACTACCTATACCAAGAAAGAAGAAGCTGCAGGCAAAGCTAATCTGCCAGGGCATGTTCGTGCTGCGCTGAACTGGAATAATTTGCGTAAGATGAATGGCGATAATTACAGTATGCAAGTCGTCGATGGCATGAAAACTATCGTGTGTAAATTGAAAACAAATCCGTTAGGATGGAGTAGCATTGGTTATCCTACTGATGAACAACGATTGCCACAATGGTTTAAAGAATTGCCTTTTGATGATAGTTTAATGGAATCAACTATTGTTGATCAAAAAATTGATAATCTATTAAGCGTTCTAAACTGGGATTTAGCAAGTGCCACTAATACAGACAACACATTTCAATCATTATTTGAGTTTTAAATGACAGTAACCGATTTAGTATTTTTTAAAAATCAACTAGACAAATTATCAGTGGCTCCTATATACCAAGAGGCAAATGCCGCACTAGATAAATTTTTATATTTGATTGATAATCATTCATCTGAAAATCTTAATAAGTTTGTAAATAAACATTATGGTATAAAAGAGGCATTTGATTCTTTTGATAATGAAGTGGCAACACTTAACACAAAATTGAAACAAGATATTGAGGCGGCAGAAAAAGTACTATTTCAACAAAGTTATAGTTCATATCATGATGAAAGTATATACGATGCTTTTCATATTCTAGGAAGAAGATGGCAGCCTAATATCAATCTTGACTTGTTCTATGCCAGAGTTAGAAGAAACGTAGATTGGCATTATCCAGCTATGATTCTAAGACCTGGCTTTGAAAGCTTTGTTGACGAGTTGGTAGGTTATGATCCATTATATCTTGTTGATGTTAGTCATAAATTTATTGAGCCGGTATTAAGTAAATTCAATGAACAATATCAACAGAGATTGCGTGTATATACTGTCAAAGAAGATTCAGATCAAGTGATATTAGGCAAAATTCCTAATAATCAATTTGGCATGATAGTTGGCTGTCATTTCTTTAATTTTAGACCACTTGAAGTAATTAGGCAATATCTTGAAGAAATTTACACTAAACTAAGGCCAGGTGGAGTGTTTATGATGACATTCAACGACTGTGATCGTTGGAGTGCGGTAAAATTGGTGGAAGAGAAGAAGGATGGATCTTATACGCCAGGAAGCTTAATCTTTGAATTAGCCAAAACATTAGGATATGAAATTGATTATTGTTGGCATGATGAAGGGCCACAAACCTGGTTAGAATTACGTAAGCCAGGTGTACTAACTTCATTACGTGGTGGACAAACATTGGCTAAAATAATGCCAAAATAATTATCATTATGCCAAAATACTTTAAACATCAAAAGTATTACGCTATAATAAACTTAATAACAAAGGAAATATAAATGCATGATCAACTCTTAGATTTAGTCAGTCACACAAATGGCTTAGGATCTATTAATCAAATTCGGGTAGTAGGAACCGATACAGAAACAAATTTCAACGGTATCGCTGAAGATCGTTCAGTCGTATTAGAGGGTGGATTGATTAATCCAATGCCTGAGTTTGTTGGTACATTTGGTATGCCAAATTTAGAAAAACTTAAAATTCTTTTGAATTTACAAGAATACAAGCAAGATGCTAAATTGTCAATTAGCCGTAAAGTAGCAGGCGAACCTGATCAAATGAACTTTGAAAACAAAGCAGGTGACTTTAAAAACAGCTATCGTTTTATGGCATCTGATCTTGCCAATGAAAAAATCAAATCACCTAAATTTAAAGGTGTTAAGTGGAATGTTGAGTTTGAACCAACTGCATCAGCTATTGTTCGCTTAAAGATGCAAGCAACAGCAAATGCAGAACAAACAACATTTCAAGCTAAAGTCGAAGATGGACATTTAAAGTTCTTCTTTGGCGACCATAGCACACACGCTGGTAGTTTCATATTTCAACATGATATAGTTGGTGATATCAAACGACCATGGCCATGGCCAATCAAAACTGTTATCGCTATTTTAGATTTAGCAGGCGACAAAGTTATGCGTATCAGTGATGAAGGTGCTGCTCAGATTATCGTTAACTCAGGCTTAGCTGTATACACTTATACTATCCCAGCACAGAACAAATAATATGTTTAAATTTAAAGAAAGAATTCCACGTAGTTTAGCCAAGGTTATTACTTGGCGAATTTTAGTAACCATTACCAACTTCTTAGGAGGCTGGCTTGCCAGCGGAAATCCATGGGTTGGTCTTGGGGTAGTTAGTTTTGCGTTAGTAGTAAACAGTATCATTTACTTCTTTCACGAACGAGCATGGAATGCTAGCAATTATGGCAGGACTGTAGTAGATGCAGATTCATCTAATAACATTAACATTAACAATAGTAATTAAAAGGAATTAAAATGGGTAAATTGTCTTTCAAACCTAACGAACGTGCTAACCAAACTCTAGAGGATCTTAGTACATTTCTAGAATTTTGTAGGGAGTACGGTTATAGGTTTAACGAAAACGATTTGTATAACTTTAGAAGTTATGCGTGGCAACAATACAACAAATTTGTTCAAGGCAAGAATGCCAAGAATATGTGGGTTGAAGATGCTAGACGATTTGGCAAAACAAATTAAAAGCATTGCCGCACTATAAGTAAAAGTGGAGATTAAGGTCTCCACTTTTTTATCAAATGATTTAATAAAATGAAAATTTTAGTATGCGGTAGTTCTGTAGTAATGCCTGATCTATCAAAGTCGTGGACACAACGAACTTGGATTCATCATCTACAGCAAAAATTAAACTGTGAGGTTGTGAATATATCACGCTCTGGGTGTGGCAATCAATACATGCATGATGCTGTAGTGGCAGAGATTACTGAACGAGATTATGACCTCGTATTGGTATCATGGAATATAGCTGATCGTATAGAGTTTAGAACAAAATACAATCTCAGGTTATTTGATTGGGATAGAAATGGAGGAAATCCGCACGATCAGTATATGCAAAAAGATTGGATTTTTCCTCATACTCCTGATAATGTAATGCCATCTGAAGAAGATGCTGAATATAAAAATAAAATCTTCAAGGAATATTTTTATACTTTACCAAAGTATGAGAGAAATCATCAGATAATGTTAACTCATGCGTTATCACTTCAGTCTACTCTTAAGTCGTATGGAGTACCGTATACTTTTGTTTGGTATCGATCACTATTGCGACTTAAACAGTTTAAAAATTATTACGATAAAATTGATTGGAATTATGTACATCCTGATAGTCTTTTTAGACAAGCTAAAAATATGAAGATGTGGGATGCTAAATCTCTACATCCAACTGATGATGCATATCGTTGGTATGCTGATGAGATGTATAAGTTTCTTAGTGACAGGAATCTAATAAAGCCCTAGATATTTTACCAGCTGGGCTAAGTGGAATTGTATCTACTAATTTAAGCACAGCTGGTTTACAATGCTTACCTAAACTTATTAAGAAGTTCTTAATACTATCTTCATCACATGTACCAACGTATAAACACTTAACACGATCAGTTCCAAATACAACACATTCTTTCATTCCGGAAATATTTTGTAATAGTTGTCGTTCTATACTTACCGGATTGATTTTAGAACCCTTGACATTAATTTGATCTCTACTTCGACCTAATATACGATAATAGCCCATTTCATCTTGCTCAGCTAGGTCTCCTGTATCATACCAATCACCATGGCAAATATTAAAACCCTTGATCATTAAATGACCATTTTCAATCTTAGCTTCTATGCCATCAGGCAGTCCTACTGTGCCAACTCGTTGTGGACCAGCAAGTGGATTAGTGAAACAGTGACTCATTGCTTCTGTCATACCAAATGCTTCTACGATAGGCACATTAAACTTTGTACTTAACTTGTGATACAAATCGGGTGGCATAGGAGCACTAGCAGATCGTATAAATCTTAAATTGTCAAAATCTAATTCAGTGATAACCCTTAATATATCAGGAATGGCAGTTATAAAAGTTGGCTTAGTGGAGGGAAAGGTTTTAATGTCTTTCATAGTAACGTAGGTAGTTTCACATCCTGCTAACTGAGTTGCCCAGTAAAAACCCTGCCCGTGAGCATGCCATAGACTCATGATGCTAGTATATCTATCGTTAGCTGTCAAGTTGTATGATCTAACAATAGTAGCAGCCATGTTGTTTAGCTGTGCTTGTGTGAAACTGCAAAACTTACTATCTCCTGTCGTGCCTGACGTATACCACAATACTCGTTCGTTAGGATAATCATTGCCGTTTCTAACTTTTTCTTGATCTTTAGTAATGTATAAACTCCAGTCAGAGTTATCTAACAGATATCTATTCCTAGCTTCAGGAGCATTAGGATTTATAATCATGATAGAATGATCTTTTAACTGAGGAATAAAGTGTTGTGGATTATCAATACATAGCACGGCACGTTTCATAGGAATATTTATATACCAAAATGCTTGTCACATTCTTTTTGATATAGTACAATACATTATGACTAAATCCATTAACCAACTAATAGTAGTAACAGGAAACGACGATTATATGCCAACTCTACATGAAATTTTTGAACGACGTACTTCAACTCAAGAAGAATATGATAGTCTTTATAACTCTGACAATCTATACATCGCATGGGCAAAGAAAAAAGATGATTCTCAATTAAGTGATTTTGTCAATGCTATTGACTCAGAGTATTACTTATGGACTACTACTTTGACTGGTAATAGTAAAAGTACATCTAAACTTAAAAATGATTCAGTAGATGGATCAATTCAAGGTCACATCTTTAGTGTCACAGCAAAGCAGATGGATCTTTTTGAAAAAGTAGCACTCATGCCGTCTATGAAATATGGATATCGTTTTGACAAACATGATATCAATGATCTTAAAGCAAAAGAAAAACAAGCAATGATTGACACTCTTAGCCGTCCAGATGAGGATATTGATGATTGATCATGTTAATGTAGGAGGGCCATGGATACAAATTTCAACTTCTGGCGGTACTATACCATATGTTCCATCCAGCCCTAATCCCATGCAAGGTGCAGTTAGAGTTATTAATGGACAACAAGAAGTTTGGAATGGCACCACTTGGATGGCCATGTACGGGCATAGTGCAACAATTAGTTTGACTAAACGAGGAGAAGCAATAATGGAATGGGCTGATAAGAAAATGGAACAAGAACATAGGGCAGAAGAATTGGCTAAGACTAAACCCGCAGTAGCAGATGCCCTTGCTGCTGCCAAACATGCACAAGATCAACTTGATATTATATTACTATTAACAGAGGAAAATAAATGACACCAATGGTTAAGAACTTTGCCAAGTGCGGCTGTGGTCGTACTAGAGACCTAGAAGGCTACTGTGATAGCAGCCACACACTATCAGAAGAAGAATACGCAGCATTACAGGATCTTGAAGAAATTGATTGGGGCGACGATGACGATGAAGTGATCAAACCAATCAAAGTTATCTTTGAGCCAGGCTGCTTTGACGGCTTTGACGGCACACAAGAAGAACTTGAAAAACTCATGGCAGATATTCAATCAGAGTTTGCAGGTAAAACTCGAAGTGAGATTGAAGAAATGGCTAATGTTGTCAATCTGGAAGATTTGATGCAAGAAGATCCAGAATTTGCCAAACATATAATGAATCTTGATAATGAAAGGAAATTACAATGAACTGGGCTAAAAAATTATTACTTAAATGGGTATCAGATGCTCAGCGTGAGCAACTTAACCAGGCGCAATACGTAGAAGAAACAGACATGAAGTTGTCAATTAATGAGGTAGATGATCATGAAATTAATATGGACAAGGCTGTTAAATTTGCCATGCTGCCTGCTCGCGGTGGATGCGTCTTAGAAATTAAATCATGGGATAAAAAAGAGCGTGAATGGGATATCGTAGCTCATGTTATCCCAGAAGGAGAAGATGTTGCTCATGCGGTAGGGCAGTTAGTTTCGATGGAAATGCTGCGTAGATGAGTATATTGCCGCCTGTTACAACGTTAGTGAGTACTGGCAGCGGTTATACTAGTAATTCTTTTATTGCTACACCAATTGGTTCTTTGCGTAATAACACTACTACTGGGCAATTTGAATTATGGGATGGCAAAAATTGGAACGTAGTTACTGCTACGTATGCAGCAAAACATATAAAAGACTATATAGAAAAAGCTGAAGAAGAAGTTAGAGCTTATGTGAACTCTCATGCGGCTGATAATGTCACTATACAGGATGCGTTAGCTGAATGGTTAGCGGCTGGCGAGCGTTTCAAGGTTATAGCAACACTAGCAGAAAATTCTTTGTGAAAATAATGAGGTATTAGTAATTGAATAGTTTTGAAAAAATCTGGGCTCGTGCAACAGGACATTTAATGGGAGAAACCGACCATGATCGTCCTGATGTTCCTGTACTTACACTTCGTGAAGCACGTATAGCATTATTCTTAAAAACATTTTGGGTAGGTATACATGTTATTACATGCTTCTTTATCATAGCAGGTATATTAAAACATTGGAATGACTAAAAATTATTAACTACTAATATTATTCAGTAAATAATTCAACTGTAAAAGGATAGAAATGACTAGTAGCGCCAACGAATACAAAATAGCAGTACTACTACCAACTAGAGCTAGAACAACAGCATTAAAACTCAGCATTATCAGCATCTTCAATCGTGTACTTGATTTAGATTCAATACAACTATTGTTGGGTTTTGACAATGATGATGAAGTAGGACTAAAATATTTCTCTACTGATATTCAACCTTGGTTAGAAGAAAAGGGTGTAGCATATAGTGTAGTAGTATTTGATCCTATGGGCTATAATGGATTGAATCGTTACTATAACGGGCTGGCTGCTGAAGCAAATGCTGATTGGCTATTTGTATGGAATGACGATGCGCTCATGGAAACTACAGGATGGGACAAAATTGTAACTAATCATACGGGTCAATTCAAGTTACTTAAAATTCATGTACATCGTGAACATCCATATTCAATTTTTCCCATCTATCCTAAAGAATGGTATGACTTATTTGGATTTGTATCTCGTCATCAAATGACTGATGCTGAACTTAGCCAAATTGCTTATATGCTAGACATTATGGAAATTGTAGAGATTTATGCTACACATGATAGACATGATTTAACTGGCAATAATAATGACACAACTTACCAAAAACGTGATATACTAGAAGGGAATCCTGGTAACCCTCTAGATTTTCATCACTTTTCTTATGGCAATGGCAGAATAGCAGATACTAATGTCATTGCTGCCTATCTAGAATCTAAAAATGTAGATCTTACATTTTGGAATAATGTTAAAGCAGGAAAACAAGATCCCTGGGAAAAACTCAGGGCCAATGATATCAACAAACAAATGACACAAACCACGGTAAAACGATAATGAGTAAAATTACAGAAAGTAAACATTTATGGCAATGTGTAATCAGCAATGCTCCCGTAACCAAGATTTTAGACTTTGGACAACACGCATATGCCGATACCTTCATTGCTGAAAATCAATTAAATTTATCTGAGCCTGTATTTCCACTCCAGTTATATTTAAATTCTGAATCAGGTGGCATTCAACTGGGTTATGCCAGTGATGCTAAGGATCGCTATAACTTATACAGCTATAGTTATACTAGTTCCAATTCTAAAACAGCAAGGGATCACTGGGACGAATACGCCACTACTATCAAAAGCAAATTTAATCCTAAGGGATTAGTTGTAGAGATCGGCAGTAATGACGGATATTTAATCAAACAATTCCAAGAAGATGGCGTTACAGCATTAGGCGTTGACTCATCTAAAGAAATGTGTAAGATTGCCAAGGCAGCAGGAGTTAACACAGTTAAAGGATTGTTTAACATTGAATTAGCCGATAAGCTGGAACACATTCATGGACGAGCCAGTTTGATCATGGCCAACAATGTATTCAATCATGCCAACGATCCTATAGATTTTGCAGTTGGCATTACACACTTACTAGACAACGAAGGGTTATTTGTCTTTGAAGTACCATACTGGGCAAGTATGGTTGAGAGTGGTCGCTTTGTAGACATGGTATACCACGAGCATATTTCTTACTTTACTGTTAAGAGTGTTTGGAATTTGCTGCAGCAAGTTGGAATGACAATTGCTGACTTTGATGTGGTTGATTACCACGGTGGTAGCCTTCGCGTTATTGCTAAAATTGATACAGGCAACGGAATGCCAGCTTTAATTCAAAGTGCTATTGAAAAAGAAACAGCAATGGGTTTGTTTAGTTATAAATTTTATAACAAATTACAAACAAAATTTGAGCAACAACGCAATGAGTGGCTTCGCAAATTTTATCAAATTCTAGCTGACGAACCAGATGCTGTTATTATCGGTGTCGGTGCTGCTGCTAAGGCCAATACTTGGCTCAACTGGCACAAACTAGATAAGACTCTCTTGCATTGTATTACTGATGCTAGCGAGTTCAAACAAGGTAAGTATACTCCTCTGTCACGTATTCCGATTAAGGGTGACGAAGAGTTTGCGTTACATGAGAAACCATATGCGTTAGTGTTAAGCTGGAACATCGGTGAACCGCTGAAGCAAGCGTTACTAAAAATTAATCCCAATACAAGGTTTATATCACAATGAAATTTTACAACGTTGCCATCAACACAGAACCAGGTCTAGGCGCATTCGATGATGAGCGTGGATCTATTGTAGATATCTTTTACAAGAAGTCTATTAATCACGGCTGTATCATTAGTAATAATCCAGGTGCTGTGCGTGGTAACCATTATCATAATCACACCATTCAATATACATATGTTCTAGCAGGTGATTTGACTTATTACTCTCAGCCGGTAGATAAATCTGAACCAGTATCAGAGTACCAAGCTGTTCCAGGAGATTTTATTATCAGTGATCCAAAAGAGATTCATGCCATGAAGTCTGGTGAGCATGGATGTGTTTTTATAGCCTTTGCCGAAGGTCCCCGTGGTGGCGAAGATTACGAAACAGATACAGTAAGAGTTGATTCTATTATCCCTGAATGAAAGTAGTTGTATTTGGAGGAACAGGAGGAATAGGTAAAGCCACATGCACTGCGTTTAGTGCTGCTGGCTATACTGTATATCCTATCAGTAGTAAATTAATTAATTTTGAGATGGAGCAAAGCCAGCCTCAAGTAAATGAGTTATTAAGAAAAATTATGCCTGACGTGGTTGTTAACTGCGTCGGGCATTTTGACTATACCAATAAAGAAACTCATTACAAAACCATGGACATCAATGTTGGCTCTAACTGGAGCATTATAAAACATTACATGGAAAATATCAGTGACAAGCCTGTTAAAATTATTATGATTGGATCTAGTGCCTATAGATCCGGTCGCAAGAGCTACATTTTATACGCTGCCAGTAAAACAGCACTATATAGTATATGGCAAGGTGCTAGCGAGTACTTTGAGGGAACAAATGTAACATTAGGTTTGTTAAATCCAGTAAGAACTCGCACACCCATGATAGATATGTCAACAAAAGATATTTGTCTAGAGCCCGAAGATGTAGCACAAGCAATTTTAAATATGACATCAACTAGTAGTAGTGAATTAGTTGATATGAAGTACCCAGAGGAAACAAAATGAAAATTGGAATTATAGGCAAGGGAACAGTAGGCAAGGCAGTATATGAAGGTCTTAATCACCTAGGACATCAAATGAGTTTCTTTGATCCAGCATATGATGGATCAACAATCAATGATATTTTAGACACAGATTGTGTGTTTATTAGTGTGCCGACTAATCAAGCGGCAAATGGAGATTGTGATACTAGTATTGTAGAAAGTGTTGTGTCAGCACTACATGCAGCTGAATACACAGGACTTGTCAGTATCAAAAGTACAGTAGTACCTGGCACATGTGATCGTTTATCAGCAGAATATCCTAAACTACGTATTTGCTCAGTGCCAGAATTTCTTCGCGCCAAGACAGCATTAGCCGACTTTATGTATAACCATGATTTACTAATTATCGGCAGTACCCGTGGTGAAGATTATGTTATGATGAGAAAAATACATGGTAACTTGCCTAAGAATGTGGCATGTGTTAAACCAGCAGAAGCAGAAGTTGTAAAATATTTTAACAATGTCAACCATGCTACTCAGATTATATTTGCTAATATTGCGTATGCTGTATGTAAGAAGCTTGGAGTAGATTACGATAACGTATACAATGCTATCATACAACGTGATAGTATCAATCCAGCTTACCTGATGTGCAATGAAAATCTTCGTGGTTTCGGTGGACATTGTTTACCAAAGGATACTAGTGCTTGGAACAATCTTGTTAAAAGTTTAGGTCTAGAGTTTTCAATGATTCAAGCTCTTATTGATGATAATGCAAAGGTTAATAATGAGTAAAATTTTAGTTACAGGTGCTAGTGGATTACTGGGAACAGAATTCTGTCGCCAACTTAAGGCAGCAGGGCATGAAGTATGGGCTGTGGACAATCATAGTCGTAGTTCAACTATTCCTCCATGTGATGAATGGCACAAAATGGATTTATTGGTAAAAGATTCTTTTGCTGGATTTAGTACATTGCCTCATGATTTTGATTACATATATCATTATAGTGCTATTAACGGCACAACTAACTTTTACAAAATGCCTAATAAGGTATTAGAAAACAACTTTGTCAGTGATATTAACGTGTTTAACTTTGCTAAGAAGTGTACTAATTTAAAACGTTTTGTATACGCATCCAGTTCAGAGATTGTTGCCGATGATCCAGTAAGTCCTGTTACTGAAAACTCAGATGTATTCATCAAGGATATACATAACGCACGTTGGAGCTATCGTTTAGCTAAAATTACTAGTGAAAACTTCTTAGCTAATTCTGAGTTGCCGTATGTTATGCTTCGTTACTTTAATGTGTACGGAGAAAATTCAAAAAAAGGACACTTTCTCGGTGACCAAATTGATAAGATCAAAAATGGTGTATTCTCAGTCATTGGGGCACATGAAACACGATCATTCTGTCATGTAAGCGATGCTATCAGTGCTAGTATCTATGTTGCTGAAAATGCGAATCGTGTATTAGTAAACATTGGCAATGATCGTGAAATATCAATTGGTGATGCAGTTCGTGTTATCGCAACCGAACTAGGTCATCCTGATGCTGTATTTGAAGAGCTGCCTAGTATGCCAGGATCTGTAGCCAATCGTCGTCCAGATCTTACTAAGCTGCGTGAAATTATGCCTACCTATAATCCTTTGAGTTTTGAAGAAGGTATTCGGCAAATTTTAAGTTGACAAATTCCTATAGATCGTGTACAATATGATTTTACTCAATCTATAGGATTTACAATGAAAAAAGTAACTGTAACTTGGCAAGATGTTGAAGGCATGTGCCAGGATATTCTTCGACAAATTCAATTAGACAACTGGAAGCCTGACTATGTAGTTGGGCTTACGCATGGCGGGCTTGTTCCTGCTACCTTGATTAGTCAATACTTAAATATTCCTATGGAAACTCTACAAGTTCGCTTGCAGATTAATAATAACGACACCCAATGTGAATCTAACTTATGGATGGCCGAAGACGCATATGGCTATTTAGATTCACCAAAGCAAATTCTCATCGTTAATGATATCAATTACACAGGCGATAAATTTAATTGGATTAAACAGGATTGGGAAGACGGCTGTTTAGGACATGATGAACGTTGGGATCATGTGTGGGGAAAGAGTACTCGCATAGCTACACTGTACGACAACGAAGTGAGCAAATCAGAGCTTGCTATTAACTATAGTTCTGTTACAATTAACAAGTTTACAGAAGATTGCCAGGTTGAATTCCCATGGGAAAACTGGTGGAATAAATAATTTTTACAATAGGAGATTATTATGTTTAGTACAAATCAGATAGATACAAATACAGTAGAATTAAGTTATAGGTCAGCAGAAGAAATCAATAGCGCAATGGGTCGCGTCTATGGATATATGAGTTTAGCAGTAATCGTATCAATGTTGGTCAGTTATTTTGTTGGGACTAGTCCAGAGTTACTAAAATTCTTTTTCACTGGAATTTTAAAGTGGATTGTAATTTTTGCTCCATTAGTGGCAGTATTTGGCGTTGCGATGGTATTGGCGCGTAGCCCAGGCAAAAGTACTGCTCTATTATGTTTATATGGATTTGCCGCACTAATGGGATTGAGCTTTGCCACAATCTTTGCCATATTTACTATGGGAAGTATTGTTAGTGCTTTCATGGGGGCAGCAATCTTGTTTGGAGTAATGAGTTTTTATGGATACTTCACTAAGCAAAGTTTAGATAGTTTTGGTAAGTTTATGATCATTGGTTTAATTGCTATTATTATTGCCAGCATTGTTAATATCTTTATTGGCAGCACTGTAATGCAAATGGTAATTAGCTCACTTGCTATCATTATCTTTCTTGGATTGACAGCATATGACACACAACAAATTCGTGAAATGGTTAGTGTTGACTCTAGTTCAGCAGTTGAAGTAACAGGTGCCTTGACATTATATCTTGACTTTATTAACATCTTCCTTAATTTGTTACAATTGTTTGGCAATAAAAACGACTGATGAATTTTACAATCGACGAATCAAAACCGTTTGATGTATCTATACACTCTGTGCGTAGTTATCTAGAGAATCCAGAGAATCCTACAGCAGACGATTTGATTAAGATTTTAAAAGGTACTCACCAGTTTACCTCGATTAGGAATGACGATAGCCCTGAGTTTAAAGCATTACGAAATCAATTAGAATCAGAGGGTTATATTAAGTGTGAGCGTGGCTGGTTGAATGGAGATCGTGTATCAAAGCCATTTACTTTAAATGGAGTTAAATTTAAAGTAAATGGCAAATTCTGCTGCGGCGCGGCAATGAGAAGTCATTTACAATTTGAAAGAGAATATGAAAACAAGAGAACAAATCATTACTAGTATGTGTATGACATTTCGACATGACTATGGACTTGATAAACCAGAGGGTGATGACTTTTCAAGTAAATTGTCATCAGGAACAACTCTAGCTGAGCGGGAGTTTCTATGGAAGCAAATGGCACAGATATTTGACAATGATATTGCTCCGCATATGAAGTTTGTTCGTCCTCGTCTTACTAAAGAAGAAAGAATAGCAAAACGAGAAGATCGTCGTGAACTAAATAGGCATCTTGGATACAGTCGCATAGGGGCAAATGCCTTTCGGCGTGGCAGGTAATAATAGGAATAATAGATATGTTTAAAATGATTAAAAGTTGGTTTAAAAAGAAACCTGTAGAGCAAGTCGCACCGCCGCCAGTTAAAACAGCTAAAGAGTTAGCAACCGAACGGGGTGAAGCCTATGTTAATATTATTAGCATGGATATTGACCCAAACGGCATGGGCATGGGTTCTTTTGAATTAGATTGGAACGAAAAGTTTATTGCTGATCTAGTTAGACATGGCTACATGATGGATCAAAATGATACTGATGCTGACATTGTTGATCGTTGGTTTACCAATGTGTGTCGTAACGTTGTATTAGAAACATATGAACAATATGAAGCTATGAGCAATCGTGTTGTTAAAACACGAGATATGGGTGATGGTCGCAGTGAGGTCAGCTAGTGTCTGAAAATAAATCACTTTGTTCGTACCCATGGCGCGGTGCTTGTATATATCCTACTGGACTAGTAAAGCCATGTTGTTATTGGCTATCAGCAAATGGAAAGTTAAATATTACTAATAGTAATACTACTAACGATGCTAGAAATTCTGTTGAATGGAATAACATTAGGGAAGATATGTTAGCCGGCAACCCAGTAAAGGGTTGTGAAAAGTGTTACGAAATGGAATCAGTCGGTACTCATAGCGGCAGACTTAGCAGTTTACATTATCTTGTTCCTACTGAAAACAAATTAGCACCACTAGAAGATCTTGAAATTTCTTTTAGTAATCTATGCAATCTGGCATGCGTTGGATGTGGAGATTTTAATTCTACTAAGTGGAGCACTGAGAATATAAAAGCTGGTCGTAAGGGATTAAAACTTATTGATAATAAGTTTGACTGGACACAGTGGGATCTGTCGAAACTAAAAACTCTTAAGATACTTGGCGGTGAGCCATTCATGGAACCAGATAGATTTTGTGAACTATTGGAATCTATTAATCTATCAGAAGTTGAATTGATTGTTAACACTAATGGCACTATGTTGCCTAATCAAAGATTAAAAGCATTGATTGAAAAGTGCAAACATGTTAAATTTCTTGTTAGTATAGATGGGATAGGGTTAGTTAATGATTGGAATCGTTGGCCAGGCAAATTTGAAAATATTGTAGAAGCCATGCGAGTATATGAAACCTGGTGGAAATATTTTGATAACATTACGCTAGCGACACACAGCGTAGTAAATATTTTCAATATCTTTACTATGGAAGATTTCATAAATTTCATGAAGAAAGATTTTCCAAGTTGGACTGTTAGTTTCATGTGGGTTAATACTCCAGGATGGCAATCTGTCCAAACACTACCACAAGAAGTCAAGACTAGATTAATAAATGAATTTAGTAGTAAAGACGTTGGTGACTTGAAAACTTCTAGGGAAGATTTCTATAAATTATCAATTGGTTATTTAAAAATGGATAGTACGGTCGACTGGAATGATGCCAAGCGTCGGATAGCCTCATTAGCAGCAGAACGTAATTTAGATACAGCAGTTATGATACCAGACTTACAAAAGGTAATGAATGATTTTTAACCACATTAAACAACTTAAACAATCATGATACTATATGTAAATGGCAGTACACATACAATGGCAGCTGAAGCTGTCACTCCTTACGTTGTAGCTTGTGATGATCCTGATCTAGTATATCTAGGTAAATTGCCACATCCGGCCAACTTATCTGCTAGTTGGGGTAAAATGCTAAGCATAGCTCTTAGGGCAGGATTTCAGTGTGGTGCGCTGGCAGATAATACAGTTGATAAAATTATAGACGATACTATGATATGGGCAAAGTCACAGCATCAAGATAGTATTGTAATAATTGAATGGGCCGATATTACTTCAGACGATGAAGATAAAATATGGCAATTTCACAAAAATCTAGATATCCAGCAGATCAAGCATATATTCTTTAATAGTAACAACTCGCTAACAAATGATTCATATGATTGGAATTATGCCTATATTTCTCCTACCGGAGTAGATGGCACATACGAGCGTAGATTACAAATTGCCAATATTGAAACTGTTTCTCCCACATCTAAACACTTTGGGCGAGATGGTCATGTATTTTGGAATAGATTTTTACTAAATTATGTGATTTCGCAAGATTTCGTTTGACCTTAACCCTTATAACTGTTATACTCAATACATGAAATATATTATTATAGATACCGCAAATCTGTTCTTTCGTGCCAGACACATAGCATCTCGTGCTTCTTCGGCAGAAGAAAAGGCAGCATTTTGTTTACATATTATTCTTGCTTCTGCTAATAAAGTGGCAAGAATGGTCAGTGCTGATCATGTAGTGTTTGCTCTTGAAGGGCGATCATGGCGCAAAGACTTTTACAAACCATATAAAGCCAATCGCGCAGAAGCTAAGAAAGCACTGACAGATCAACAGATAGAAGAAGACAAAATGTTCTGGGATGCCTATGAATCCTTGACTAAATACTTGTCTGAGAAAACAAACTGTAGTGTCATTCGCTGCGCTGTAGCAGAAGGTGATGATGTTATGGCTCGTTGGATCGCATTACATCCCAATGATGAACATGTTGTTGTCAGTAGTGATACCGATATCGTTCAGTTAGTAGCACCAAATGTCAAACAATATAACGGCATAACAGACGAGTTAATAACTTTAGAAGGAACATTCAATGATAAAGGAAAGGTTGTCATCGATAAGAAAACTAAAGAACCTAAGGCGCCAGTTAATCCGGCATGGCTACTCTTCGAGAAGTGTATGCGAGGCGATTCATCGGATAACATCTTCTCGGCGTACCCCGGCGTCAGAGTCAAAGGTACTAAAACGAAGGTTGGTCTTACGGAAGCTTTTGAAGACCGAGATAAAAAAGGATACGCATGGAACAACATGATGCTACAGCGATGGACTGATCCAGACGATGTAGAACATCGGGTGTTAGATGATTATCAGCGTAATGTAAAATTAGTAGATCTAACAGCACAGCCTGATGATATTAAGCTGGCAGTTGATACTGCTATTAAAGAACAAATTAGTCACAAAGATGTAGGCCAAGTTGGAAGTCACTTCCTTAGATTTTGTGGAAAATTTGATTTAGTCAAAGTCAGTGAGAACGCTAATTCGTTTGGTGATTGGCTTAATAAACAATACACTGGTTCGTTATCGGCTAATGACGAGTAGTTGTACGATTAAAATAATTTACTGACATTTCTTTACGATCAATTAGGCGACATATTCTTACTTTTGGAATTCTCATTTTTTCAAGTGTGGATTCTTTATGTGTTTTGCCGAAATTAGGATTATTAATCCCAGAAAAATCGGCATGATTATCTTTCATTTTTTGTTTTTGTATATCTCCACGTTTAGATCCTTTATTCCTAGTGTGTCCAAATTTCTTTGCCTCTTCTTTGGAATATATTTTTCCGTAATTGGGATTGTTAATACCTTTTTTTGATTCTGCCATTGCTTTTTTAGCTGATTCAGTTTGTGTTTTACCTAACATTCCTTTAGCAGATTTATGCCCATGTGTTCCTTCGCCACCATCTGTTTTGTTATGTAGTATTCCAGCGGGGATTAGATCTGAGGAATTGCTGTAATCAACATCTTTTCTTCGATACCATCTTATGACTTTTCTTTCAATAATGAATGACCATATTTCTGTTAAATTATAGGCAACTATTACAATCCGATCATTTGAAGGAGTATGGACTCCTGATTTTGTCTTATTGTTTCTATGCTGTACCCAAGCTCTGGAAGCAAACCCTTTGCCAACATAGTAAGGTGTACCATCTTTTCGTAGATACATATAAACATAAAATCCAGGAGGTAAATTTTTCTTATTAAATAACATTGCTGATAGTTCCTTATAAACTGTTAGGGTAGTTGGATCTGCCAGGATCGCGAACTACACTTATTTAGTTTACATTCACAAAATTTAATTTTTCCTTATCAAAATGTTTGACTTTCTTATGTTATTTCTATATAATCAGTTAATTGTAACTTATAGTGGAGTATTAGATGCTTAAGTTTTTGTTTAGTATAGGGACATTTATTATAGCGTTATTTGTAATATCGTTAACTTTTATACTAGCAAAACAAGATAAAGATCGTGTTACGGTAAAATATGATTGCCGTATGCTAATAGGAAACTGGCATCCAGATTTTCCATTAGCAGTAATAGAAGAATGTAAAAAGAGGATTAAAGAATGACATTAATAGCTAAACCCGTAATAGACAAACAGTTTTGGATCTTACAACAAGATAACAACAAAGTTGGTAACATTGAAGCATGTGATGGCGGATATCAGGTTAAAATTAACAACCAAGTAGTAGCACAATACAAAACTATTAAATTGGTTGAACGCAATATCAATGTTACTTTTGAAACTATCCCAAAGCCAGAGAAGAAAACTTCAAATATTGTACATGGTTATCAAGCAGCGGGTCGTGTATACAATCCTGTATGGGATGTTCCGCAAAAGTTACCTGTCTATACTAAAACTAAAAAGAGTAAATCTTGGTACGCTGCTGGATGGTACACCGTTAAAAAAGGTCGCCATTGGACAGCAGAACAAGATCCTAAACTAATCGTTCTCAAACGATACCCTTATCAGGGACCATACCATACTAAAAAAGAGGCACTACCTAAATGACGCCATATGAAATTAAAAACATAATCACCGAAACATTGTCTGAACAGAATGCTTTCCGTGATTTGTCGCCGAGAGCAATAGTTTCTATGACTGTAGATATGGTAGTCGCAATTTTAGAAAAGTCACAACAAAAAATAAATGACTAACCCATTACGATGACTAAGTACAGTATGATTTACTTGTACATTAAAACTCATCGTAAAACTGGATTAAAATATTTAGGCAAGACATCCCGTGACCCATATACCTATCAAGGTTCAGGGACACGCTGGTTAAATCATATCAAGAAACACGGGTACGAAGTAGATACAGAAATACTAAAAGAATGTAAAGACAATGATGAACTTAGTCAGTGGGGATTGTATTATAGTAACCTATTAAATGTTGTAGAAAGTAACAAATGGGCTAATCTTAAACCGGAACTAGGCGAAGGCGGATCTGTCAAAGGTAGGCCTGGTAATACAAAAGGTAAGAAGTATGAAGAGATTCAAGATCCGATCAAAGCATTAGAAAGAAAAAAGAAACATAGAGAATGGATGAAGGAAAATAATCCGTTCAAGGATAAGGAACATACAGAAGATACAAAAGCCGTAATGCAAGAAAAAGCATTACATCATAGGAGTTCTCTTACAGAAGAAGAGAGAAAGAAAATATACGGATCACAGCATAAAGGTAAGCCGTGGTCCGAAGCAAGACGTAACGCCCAACTAAAGAAAAAGGAGAATCAAAATTACTAATCCCTTCAGAGACCAAGATAAATTTATGACTGCCTGTGAGCAAACAATCACCGGCATGAACGACGATCAGTTTAGAATGTATTCTACATTGATTACAGAAGAATATACAGAATTGCAAGAAGCTATTACCGCAGGTGATAAAGTTGAAACACTTGACGCACTAATAGACATTATGGTTGTTGTAGCCGGTGCTATCAATAGCATGGGGGCAGACGGTGAAGGAGCATGGCGTGAAGTGATGGCCACTAACTTTGCCAAGATTGATCGCCAGTTGGGTAAGGTTCGACGCAGAGAAGATGGAAAAATTCTCAAGCCAGACGGCTGGACACCACCTAATTTAGCAAAATTTTTAAAGAGAGAACATTGAGCATACATCTACAAAAGTTCATTGAACGGGTGCGTGGTAATGACATGCGGGGTGGTAAAGATTTTATCATGCCCATGAAAGATGCCAAGGGAATGGCTGCTGATCTAACTGAATTATTGTTAGAACTTAGGGCTCTTAAGGAAGCAGCCCTACAGCCACCAAAAGAAGAGGTTATTGAGATTAAACTGTCAGGCGGTAAATTTTAATCTCTGTATATTACTGCTAAATAATATACTATGCCTAGACCTAAGCCACAAATACTTGCTGAACTTACCAATAAGCAGACATACAAGACCGAGCAGATTTTAGCCTCAGTTGGTGTATGGGCTGTTTATTACGAGAACAATCCTATTAATATTAAGACTTCTAATATACTAGTACAATACCCAGGTCCAAAGTATAAAAAAGTAAGTTTTAGCAATCCGGGACATGCCATAAACCTTGCTAAGAAACTTAACGCTCAATTTAAGACCGATAAGTTTTCAGTAATGCTATTGAAAGATGGCGATAAAGTATATCCGTAGACATATTAATGTCTACCAAACTTTCTCTCACTACAGAATTAGCAAAAATATTATCTTTTGATAAAGATTTAAACATAGATGAGTTATATAGTGATATATGGCGAAACCTTAGACATGACGGTGGATTTCGGCTAACCAAAAAGGGTTATGAATTATTCAGTGAATATCTAGAATTAGAGCATTATACTGTTGATTTAAACGTGCCTTCTGTAAGTATAAAGACGTTGCTAGATTTAGATCATAAATTGAAACATCCGTATTATCTACACATATATAAACACAATGTTGATTTAATACTGTTTGATAGTAAAGAAGCTATGTTAGCCAATTTGTACGGTGATTTGACGAAATTTCTTGACAATTATAGTTAATGTAGCTTAGTGGGTAAAAGCAATAAACTCTATTTTTCTTATAAATAACTGTAAGGAGAATCTAATATATGAGTTACCGAAATTATTGTAGTTGCTTAAGTTGCCAAGATAGTGTATCAACAAACAATCTAAACAAGCATTATGAAAGATGTATTATTAAAGGCGGTAAATTTATAGGCAGAAAATATCAAGTACCAGTAACATTACATTGTCAATATTGTGATTCATTAAGGAAAAATGAAAATTCATTACGGCAACATGAAATTAGATGTCAATCTAACTTAGACGCAAGTAAGATTGCCCCATCTTACGGAATGTTAGGAAAAAAGGGTACAAATCAATTTGTTAAGGCAAAAACACTTGGATTACCTAAACCGATAGTGTCTCAGGAATCTATTGATAAAAGGTTAGAAACACAAAAAAAGAACGGTACGTTATTACGAACTGAAGAAGCTAAGAAGAATACATCAATAGCTATGAAAAAAGCTGTTAAGTTATACCCAGAATCTTATACATCATCAAATCGTGGCAGAGTCAAGCAGATTATCATAGATGGCATAAAACTTCTTGGGCAATGGGAAGTAGATTTTTATTTGTGGGCTAAAGCTAAAGGATTAGATCCAAAGAGACCAATTATTGGATTTAAATATACTTGGAACGGAGAAAGGACATATTTTCCAGATTTTTATTTACCAAGTCTAAATGGATATGTAGAGGTAAAAGGCTACGAAACAGATAGAGATCAGGCAAAATGGAAATATTTTAGTGAAGCATTGTATATAGTAAAAGAAAAAGAGATAAAGAATATAAGAAAAGGTAAATTTGAGGTTGACAACTTAAAAGATGTAAAGTATAATAATGATTAGTAACAAATAGGCCTTTAGTTTAGCGGTGAAAACACCCCACTCATAATGGGCGAGATCCTGAGTTCAAATCTCAGAGGGCCTACCATAGATTAATAAATAGTATTAAAGAATTGTTGTAAAACCTGAGTAATCAGGACAGAAGTAAAGTAAAAAGTGTTCCGGACGGGGGTTCGAATCCAGACGGGAGCACCAAATTTAACTAAATAACTGTTTAACTACAGGAGTTTATAAAATGAGCACATACGTAACAGTTGTACAATGGACTAGAGCAATGAGCGAGTCTGAGAATCAAGATATGATGAATTATATTGCTACTCAAACTGGTGAAAACGGTAAACCTACCACATACGAAGGCGAATATGCTAGATCGTGGGATGATGAAGCCGCTGCTAATGCGTTTTGTGTGTTTGCTAGATCTTTGCAAGCCGACCAAACAGAAACTGCTCCGACAAGAGCAAGAGTAATTAGAATAGATTAATAGTATTAAAGAATTGTTGTATGAAGTAAAGTAAAAAGTGTTCCGGACGCGGGTTCGACTCCCGCCAGGTCCACCATAAACATATTACTAAATCGGCGACCGGTAAAACGTTGATTACCCGGAGCGGGAAGTCTGGATACCTTGTAGTATGTTTTTGATGGGCCTGTCCAGGTTTCGACGGGGCAACAAGTAACTGCATGGACAACTCGTCACCAGATAGACGTTAAAAGTGAAAAAACCTAGACGCAAACGCATCTAAAGGCGAAGTAACTGTATCAGCTGGCAAAGGAATTCGTTTCTCTGCTCGTTCTTCAGTGAAAGCCGAAACTTTCGCAGTTTAATCACTGGCGTAGCGGAGTTATCCGTAGTAACAGAAAATAGCAATAGGGACTTCGGTCCCTATTTTTATGCCAAAATCATTGACACAATTCCCTGTATAGATTATAATAACTATACTTAAACTCACAAAGAAAATCATGGCACACTTTTTAAAATCAGGCAATACATACAAAGTCGCTTCAGAAGAAGCATTGGATATTCATGCTACATTGCCAGCTGGCAACTATGTAATCAAGGTTGACATGTTTGAAAACTTATACCTTGAACACATTGATAGCTTTAATGTATCAGGTAAGATTTATGGTGATACACTTAAAAATACAGATCGTATCATCAACACATTCTGGGAACGTCCTAGTTCTACTGGCGTTATGCTAACAGGCGAAAAAGGGTCGGGAAAGACATTACTAAGCAAAAAGATCAGCATTGAGCTGGCTAAGCAAGCGGTACCAACCATCGTTATTAACGATGCATTCACAGGCGAGAAGTTCAATACACTCTTACAAACTATCAGTCAACCTTGTGTTATCTTGTTTGACGAGTTTGAAAAAGTCTATGACAAAGATGAGCAAGAAGCTATTCTTACCTTGCTTGATGGAGTTTACTCAGGCAAGAAACTGTTCATTCTAACTTGCAATGACAAATGGCGTGTTGACCAGCATATGCGTAATCGGCCCGGTCGTATTTTCTACATGATTGACTTTACTGGCTTGTCACAAGAATTTATTGTTGAATACTGTGAAGATAATCTTAAACACAAAGAACACATTGAACGTATTTGTTCACTGACTAACTTGTTTGCCGAGTTTAACTTTGATATGCTTAAAGCACTTGTTGAAGAAATGAATCGTTACAACGAAACTCCACAGGACGCGATGAAAATTCTAAACACCAAGCCTGAGTTTGATTCAGGGTGTAACTATGATATTTCATTGATTGTTGGGGGCAAAGAACTTGCCGTTACAACCCACCCTGAGGTATTTGAAGGCAATCCACTTGCTAAGACTGTGCAAATTTCCTATGATTCAGATAAAGATGAAGATGGTGACACACAATGGATTACCAATCGGTTTAGTCCACATGATTTAGTTAAGGTGGATAACAACGGTGCCAGATTTATTTTTGAGAACAAAGGCATTCGTTTGATGTTAACTCGGATTAAGGCAAAAACTTACAATCCTTATGCGTTTTAATAAAGTGCGGCACAGCGTTAGTCATTTACGCATAGTAAATAAGCCCCTCGGGGCTTATTTCTTATCAATATTATCAAAATAATTGATTAAGATACTCTTATGTTTTATAATTACATATAACATAGGAAAAATAAAATGTCTAACGAACCAGATGATTTAGAATCGTCACCCTTTGAATGGGAACCTTCAGTGCATGAAGCCCATTGGCAAAATATGCCAGAATTCAAACAGCCAGACAATGGTCCATATCGTCAGATTATCATAAGTTTTGAATCTGCAGAAGATGTTGAAGAATTCGCTAACTTATTGAAACGATCAATTACTAATAAAACTAAAAGTTTGTGGTTTCCAGATCGTCCACGCGGCGTGTTTAAAGACTTATTCTGGGCAGAAGGAGAGGATGAGTGAATCCTCAGTTTCCAATCTATATCGTAAGTAAGGGTCGTGCGGATAGTAGATTAACTAGTAGAGCACTTGAAGCAATGAAAGTGCCGTACTATATCGTAATTGAACAATCTGACTATGAAGCATATTCTGCGGTAATCGATCCTACTAAGATTCTTATTCTTGATCAAGAATACAAACGTCAGTATGATACATTTGATGATCTTGGATTAACCAAATCAACCGGACCAGGCCCGGCTCGTAACTTTGCATGGGATCATAGCATTGAAAATGGTTTTGAGTGGCATTGGGTTATGGATGATAACATCAATGAATTCTTACGATTAACCGACAATAAAAAAATACGTTTCGGTGACGGAACTTGTTTTGCTATAATGGAAGATTTCTGCCTACGATATAGTAATGTGGGCATGGCTGGTCCTAACTACAGAGCATTTGCTCCTCAAAATGCAGCAATACCACCGTTTGTACTTAACACTAGAATTTACAGCTGTAATCTAATCAGAAATAACACTCCATACCGCTGGCGTGGTCGTTATAATGAAGATACTGATATTAGTCTACGTATGTTGAAAGATGGACTTGTAACTGTACAATTCAATGCTTTTCTTCAAGATAAGCTAAGAACACAAGTATTAGGCGGTGGAAATACAGCAGAATTTTACGCCAAAGAAGGAACAGAGGCGAAATCAAAGATGCAAGTAGCTATGCATCCAGATGTTTCTAGACTTACCTGGAAATTCGGCAGAATTCACCATGAAGTAAATTATCATCCATTCAAAGATATTCCTCTAAAATTCAAAGATGACTATGTTCCAGTAGAAGGCGTAAACAACTACGGACTTAAATTATCTACCGGTTGGACACCTCACTAAATATCTCATTATGATAGATAACATCTTTATTCCCACTCTTGGAAGATCTGATAACCAGATAACATACAATAATTTGTGTGATAAATGGAAGAGTAAAACTATTCTTGTCGTCCAAGAGCACGAAGCGCATCTATACAAAGATTACAACATTCAAGTTCTTCCATCTCATATAAAAAGCATAGCTCCTACAAGAGAATGGATAGCACAGCAGAATATTGGTAAAATTTACGGTGTATTAGATGATGATCTAAAGTTTTACCGCACCCGAATGAAAGGCGAGACTTTTGATAAATCAAAAAGAAAGATGACAGACGAAGATTTTGATGAGTTAGAGAACACTATATGTTCGTGGCTGAATGATGATATCGCAGTATGTGGATTATCAAATGCTGTTAGACCACCAAATATCGTAGACGAATATGAAGATATCAAGTCTGTGAGTCAATTATTCTTTTTTGACGGTAGAAAGATACCAGTGTATGATATAAGCTGGAATGATTGTATCGTTACTGAAGACACTCATGTGTTATTGCAGTTGACAAAGAAAGGTTTTAAAAGTAGAATATCAAATAGATTCAGATATGAGTCAGCACCTCCAGCGATGGCAGGTGGATGTTCAACATTCAGAACTATAGAATTACAGAACGAAGCTAACTTAACCTTGTTTAAATTACATCCTGGTTTAGTTAGATTAGTGGAAAAAGAAGTAACAAGAGGTGGGTTCGCAGGTAAAACTGCGATCCATGCGGTCATACAGTGGAAAAAGGCATACCAAACAAGTATGCTAAATAATCTTTATGATTCTGTATAAATTTGTTTTATTACAACAATTTTTACCAAAATGATTGATTATATACGCTTATTTGTGTATAATTTTTATATTGACTAAATAACTTTATAACTTCTAAAAAGAAGTTGACAATTTAATTTTTAAGCAGTACAATTACATATAATGAAAAACATAAAACTTTCCATATCGTATCAGTTGCCTCAGACATCAGCGTCATGCTGGAGTCCGGTAGCAGCCTTACGCTCAGAAAGTCATAATGGATTTAATATGATTGAAACAGGCAAAGATTATAGTAGGGTTCGACGAGGATGGGATGTTTAAGCAGTAGCTAGCATCGTAAACTTTGAGAACCCTGAACTAGAACTTCAGGGTTTTTTTTATTTGGCAGTAGTGTAGTAGGAAACGAGATCCTAGCCCGCACTTAAAACATGGGCAAATGGGCGGACTAGATGATGGATTTCCTCTTGTGGGATGAAAAACTCTAGCGTATTAAAGCATATTGGGATCGGCTCTAACGAGACTTCATAAGATGAGGAACTAAGTATGCTTTAATACCGACATTCGCAAGAGTGTCGTAATCGCGAGGTGGCAGAGTGGTTGAATGCGGGGGACTGCAAATCCCTTTCGAAAGACACGTAGGTTCGAATCCTATCCTCGCGTCCATATTTTTAAATAGTAGTTGACAATTAAAACAATCTCATCTATAATATCTGTATAGTAAGTAATTCAGTTGAAAGCAACTTACATCACTGTAGGATTACTACAGTATAAGTACTGTCGTTAAAAGGATGCAGTATGAAAAATTATGTTGTAGAATATCAAACAGAACAAGAAGCGGTTAAAGAATTTCACCGTACATCAATTAAGTTCTTATGTGATTTAATTGCGTTAGGTTTTATAATTTATTTGTTTCATTAGAATCCCGGCGTCCCCAGTCGTTATTAATAGGGCGTGAATTAACTCCACGATAAAGTTAAGGGTGCTTACGATCTACCTTAGAGTCCCTCTGTCGGGAGCCTGAAAAAATCGTAGGGTGTTGCTGAACATGCCCATACTCATAGAGAATAATCAGACGGACAGGGTAGACAACTCATGTAGGGGCTAGAGGGATTTAGTAGCCTACACCATATTGAAGTACATTCAAAGGCGAAGCGCAAGCCGAGTGGTGGACATAGCGTTGCTCCTAGAAGAGCAATGTTGACAGGTTCGAATCCTGTGGAGTGTATTTCAATATGGTTTGTGTGCTACCGCAAGTAGACCCGCCCAGAATAATACGGATCGCTATTCGGTGTTGTTCATGAGAAAGCAAGGTAAGGCTGTCCCAAGAGTAAAGAGAGCGTGAGGGGATAGACACAAATCATAAAATCGGCCCATGTTCCCACCGTGCGGCAACCGAGGTTAAATAAAGCCAGGACGAATGCTGTCGTTAACGGTGGGGTTCATATTGAAGTACATTAAGGGTGGCATAAGTTTGATAAGCCAAGAAATAATCCTTCATAGTGTATTTCAATATGGTTAGTACACAGTGAAAAACGCCGACCCTGCCCGACTAGTCATCGGGAAAGTCGGGGTCTAGTAGCTACGAATCCCGACAATAGGCTTTTGACCGAGCCGACGATAGGGAACCATATTGAAACACATTAACCTCGCCGCGAGTGCGAGTTAGGAAATGATTGCCTGTTTAGTGTGTTTCAATATGGTAGCCCTGTTCAAGTGAAATGGTCACACGCCCTTTCTTGAATGGACTGTTACCATATTGAAGTGTATTAAACGCCAACAAGAAGAAGGCGGTCCAGCGTCAACTGGGCGAAGTTGCGTTTGACGGTGCAAAGGATTTAATATATTTCAATATGGTAATAAAGAATTAGGCCAATGGGACTGCATGGTGTGGTCGCCCGCCTGTCACGCGGGATATCGATGGGATCGTTACCCATATTGGTCGCCAAAGTTATCCTCGTTGAGATCCAGTGTTATGGTCGGGTGTTTTACTACACTTTAAGCTGTGGTTAGAATCCACAGGACGAGGGCCAAGTTTTGTAAGTGTTAGCAAAAGAGAAAGCCGCAGAGATGCAAACTTGCGGTAAGTTGGGCCTAATTAGCCTAGTAGCAAACAAGTATCTTCCAAGTAACGTACCCTCGACAGTCAGGTACCCTAGTTTTATGACTCGAATGGTTTCAATAGTGAGCGGTGAAACTACTTACAAATTCATTTTTATTCTTGCTACACCCTAATCTTTATAGTAAATAATAACAATGTATCATGGAATAATCTTATGCGGTAGTAGGAATGACAGCGCAGGCAGAAATATCGCAGGCTATCGTCTACGCACATCTGCAGAGAAATTCAATTATGATAACTTAGTTATTGATTGCGCTACAGCAATGACCCAAGCTGAGTTAGAACTATTACTAGATAATGTCATTACTACTAAGACATTATTTTTAGGTGTCAGTACAGTTTGGTTAGATCGTCCACACAATGCCCATGGTGATATTGAATGGATTAACAAAGATTTTTTTGATAGAATTCGTGCTAAGTACCCACAGATAAAAATTGTCGCAGGCGGCAATGGTGTACTAAGAATGCCTGGTGCTCGTGATATATATAACTCAGCAGACTGGCACATTAGTGGATTTAGTGATGATAGTTTTCCTAGATTTCTAATGTTATTAGAAGGCAAGTCAGGACATCAGTTAAAGTATTTTATTGACAGCAATGGTAAAAAAACTGTAGATAGTAATAAGTTTCACACTATCGGAAATCCTGATGACATTGAAACTGTACTAAAAGCAGATGATGATTTTTATAGTCATCAACCAATACCATTAGAAGTCAGCAGAGGTTGTATTTTTAGATGTGCGTTTTGTAATCATCCCTTTCAAGGTGCTAAAGATTACGATTCATACATGAGAACACCTACTAGTCTAAGTAACGAACTTCGCCGTAATTATGAATTGTTTGGCACTACTAGATATTCGTTGATGGATGATACATTCAATGATAGTATAGAGAAGTTAAACAGACTTGAACAAGCGATAGAATTAGCAAAGATACCAAATTTTGAATTTCAATGCTACATTAAACCAGAGTTATTAGTAACTAAGCCCGAGATGATTCCGCAGTTGTTGCGAATGGGGCTTACTGGTGGTTTCGTTGGTATAGAAAGTCTTAGCAATCAAGCTAGACGAGCAATGAATAAGGGAATGAATATTGATAAGGTATTACATTCTCTTACAGAGCTAACTAGCACTGGCCAAGTTAAATTAAATGCTGGATTTATAGTAGGATTGCCAGGTGATACAATAGATGATATGTATAAGACATTTGATTTTTGTAAAGCTAATCCTAAATTATTTAGATCGTGGAATTTCAGTAGCCTTGGAATTTATAGTTATAATGATGTTGAAAAAGAATCAACATTAATAAGTCCATTAGAGCGAGATCCAGAAAAATATGGATATACAATTATTAAAAAGCCAGGCGAAAATAGTTTTTGGAAAAATGAATTTATGACATCCGTTGAATCACTTAATACAGCAGGCAAATTACTAAAACAATCGTCTGAAATTATAAAATGCGGTGGATGGGCAATTAGTTCAGCATGGCATAATAATGTATCAGATTATGATATTGATAATAAAACAAGATTAGAATTAAATTTAGAATTAAGTGGTAGACAACTTGTTCGTGATCGTGCTATAATTACGCTTAAGAAGTTTACTTAGAAACAAATAACGGAGTAGAAGCATCAATGGTGATGCAGCTGACTGTAAATCTACAACTGTAAACGATAATACATAAATAAAGTTATGGATTATTATTTACACTACGAAAAGTTAATACAGCGAGCAAAATCTAGAATATTAGATGATAAGAAGGAAACACATCATGTTATTCCAAGATGTATGGGCGGCACTGATGATAAATCTAATCTAGTAGAGTTAACTCCAGAAGAGCATTATACCGCACATCTTCTATTAACTAGGATTTATCCCACTAATAGAAAATTAATCAATGCTGCGGCAATGATGATTCCTGGTAGACAGTCTAATAAATTATACGGATGGCTTCGCAGAAGATTTCAAGATAGACAAAGCGAACTACAAACAGGAGACGGGAATTCTCAGTTTGGAACCATGTGGATATTTAATTTAGAGTTAGAAGAATGTAAAAAAGTACCAAAGTCTAATCATACACCAAATGGCTGGCAAAAAGGTAGAGTAGTAAATTTTGTATCCTATAAAAATGAACTAATAAAGAAAGAACAGAAAAATATTCTGTACTCCCAAAGAAAAGAATTTTTGTTAGAATATCAGCAACAAGATAAGTTTAAAAAACAACAAGAACGAGAAATAACAAAAAGAGAATATAAAGAATATATTTTAGGATTATATGAGGAATTTAAGGCAGGCAACTATTATTCTATTAGTGAATTTCATAAATTAGCCAATGTTTCAGTTTCAAGAATGACCTTGAGTAACTATTGGAGAAAATGGGTGCCAGAATATAAAGAAAATTCCAAAGAAGCTAAAAGATACAGGATGTGAAGATTTGGATTGGTATACCTCTAAGGACGGGGCCGTGACTGTAAATCACGTGGTTTTATACCTGGCAAGGATCGTTACCTTGACAATCCACCAAGTAATGCAGCTATCGTCTATCGGTTAGGACTCAGGGTTTTCATCCCTGCAAGAGGAGTTCGATTCTCCTTAGCTGTACCAGTTTTAATGGGTAGTAATGCAGCGGGGTTGGTCCTGCGACTGGCCTTGAAAACCAGGTTCTCTGTAATGGGGATGGGGTTCGACTCCTCTGCTGCCCGCCAAGTAACTACTGTTGAGAGACAGTGGCTAGCCGATAAGTTAACTGACAAGATTGCCTAATTAACAATCTTAGTTAATTTATTAACTCTCTTAGTGGAGGATTTCCTGTGCCACTTAAAATAAGACGCAGGAGCCAAATTTTAAGTTTACGGAACGGTGGCCGAGTGGCCTAAGGCAGCAGGTTGCTAACCTGTCGTATACAGCAATGTGTACCGTGAGTTCGAATCTCACCTGTTCCGCCAATGGTAGATAGCACTGGAGTGCGGCGGGCCCTTATAAAGCCCGGAGACTGGTCAGATGGGCTGGAACGGCAGGGATCGTAACCCTGATCTACTACCAAATATTGCGTCCGTAGCTCAACTGGATAGAGTTCTGGTCTTCGAAACCAGCTGTTGGGAGTTCGAATCTCTCCGGACGCACCACAGTAATACCTGTTTAGCTCAGCTGGTTAGAGCACCATCTTGATAAGGTGGGGGTCTCTGGTTCGATTCCAGAAACAGGTACCAGTATAAATACTATTATGAAAATCATAGAACTATTAACAGAATCTACAAGCCAGTTTGATCCATTATTAATTGAATTTTGGAAATCTAGTAGCCCAGCAGATTTGAAATATTTCTTTGTTCAAAACAACTGCTATGGGGCATCGCAGTCTTTTATGGAATTTCTTGAAAATAAAGGAATTCACACAGCAGAAATTGTACCAATTGGCCGTGTACGCAATGGTAAAAAAACTGAAGGATGGTTTCATGCAGATGTTCCAGATACAACATTAGATGCATTTACTAAGGAAGATATAGCTGCATGTAAAAGTCAAGGTTTAGATCCTCGTAAAAAAGCAGATCGAATTGCATATATTACCAACAACAATCTTGAAGACGAGTTCAAATGGATTCCCCATAGTTGGGTAGAAGTTCGTGGACAAATTTTAGATCCCAGCGGATTTTACATTGACGGTAAGAGCGGTCAGTTCGACCATTTAGTACACAACAAATCAAATTTATCACAACGATATCAATATTTTTAAAATGGGTGCTTCATCTAATTGGCAAGATTGTGGATTCCAAATCCATTCATCTAGGTTCGAGTCCTAGGGTGCCCGCCAAATTAACCTGAGAGGTCGTAATGAAGTTCAACATACCACAAATCAAAGAGTTCATAGATAGACAAGGTCCCAACACTAAAATTTATATTGGTGTTGACTCGGAGCGAATTAAAAAAGGTACACAATGGTACGCTGACTATACGGCAGCTATCGTTGTTCACTTAGATGGAAAACATGGTTGTAAGCTGTTTGGTGAGGTAACTCGTGAAAGAGATTACGACCGAGTTGACAAACCTAACACTAGGCTTATGACCGAAGTTTTTAAAGTTTCGGAACTGTATCTTAAACTAGCAGAAGTTCTGGAAAATCGTGAGGTTTCGGTACATTTAGATATTAATCCGAATGATCAACATGCCAGCTCTAATGTAGTGGCACAAGCTATTGGATATATTCGCGGTACTTGTAATGTAGAGCCACAAGTTAAGCCACATGCATGGGCTGCTTCGTATGCTGCGGATAGGTTTAAAGGTTTAAAAGTTGCTAATTCTTAAAAATGAAGGATCACGGCCTTTATGAAATCCTTCCGGAATTGGATCACAAACAGGATGCTTACGACTTAAAGTTCCGTTTGTGATCCAGCAAAATTTTCCAATAGATTTTTTACGGCCTTTATCCATAGCATCTAATACAGATTGTGGTCTCTTTTTTCCGGCCATTGGATTAGGTTTTCCTGCGCTAACTTGTTCTTGTCGTATTTTACTTAAGTGTTCGGAGCGAATCTGTTTTAATTCTTTTGCTTTTTCATTTCCGTAAATTTCTTCATAAGTTTTGCCTTTAAGAATTCCTTTTCTGCCTTTGGAAATATTAGTGCGAGATTCAGGAGAAGTTGAACTAAAACGATTATGACCAAGTGTTTTATCAAAATAATGTTTGTTTAAACATAATGGATTTTTAATATTTTCTTTAATTAAATCTTGTTCAAACCAATAAGCATCATCACTAGCTGTTTCAGTGTAAAATTCAGCAACAACCGACCATATAAAGTCATTAAAGTTGTCTTTTACTAGCTGTGCAGATGAACATGTGTTATAATGAAATCCTAAATCTAAATGAGATTGAATTTTATTTTTTTCACGATATCCGATATAAAATTGACCGGTAACTTTATGAATGCCAATATAGACATAAGGATAATTTTTATTTTTATATAAATGATTTTTCATATAAGTATTTATACATCTAGACATTAATCAGAGAGAAAAATGAGAGTAACAACTAAAAAGGATGTAAAATTATGCCATTAGATAATAGCATGTATCCCACCATGCAGGAAGATGTGTGGATGCCACGATTATCAGTTTATGATAAGTGTTTTGCTTGGTTACCACATCGGTGTACTCAAAGTAACTGTGTAATATGGTTACGGTGGGGTCGTAGATATCAGCGGTGGGTTGGATATGGGGATGGTCGTTACTTGAAATACATATGGTTAACTGAAAAGGAATACCTAATGTATTGTTTAAAGGCAGGCAATGAGTAACATCACAAAAGGTCGTAAGAGTTATGACAGTACTATGGGTAACACCATAGTACCGTTCTTTAATCGCAATGTAACACCTTATCCCACTGAAGCTGGTGGTCCTAAGTTTGATCTAGTTCCAGTTACACAACAAAAAGACATTATGATTAATAATGCCCGCTTGTATGCTCAGCAGGAATATGATAGAATAATGGAATTAGTAGCAGTATTAGAAAGACAAGCAGGAGATATTAAGCGTCGATTAGACATGACTGACTTAGTACACAGTTGTAAATATGATTTTCAGCTGAGTATGGGTCATGTGTATTGGGTAGTTAAAGATACACGCAAGAATATAACGATACTAACTGGCATGTCGCCAACTGATTGGACTAGTGGTGTTCCAGTTGATTATGAATATTTAATACAAGTAAGATATCTAGGAGATCACTCCTGGATGGAAGTAACTGAGTAAGTAATGCCCCGGTGGTGGAACGGTCTACACAGCGGTCTTAGAAGCCGTCCTTAATTGGGTGCGAGTTCGAATCTCGCCTGGGGCACCATATATGCGAAAGTGGAGAAATTGGTATATTCACTAGATTCAAAATCTTGCGCTGCAAGGCATGCGGGTTCGAGTCCCGCCTTTCGCACCATAATATTTGACAGTAATAGTAAAGCACTATATAATAGTAACATGCGGGGATGTGGCGAAATTTGGTATATGCAAGGCGCTTAAAACGCCTCGCCGTAAGGCATGCCGGTTCGAGTCCGGCCATCCCCACCAAAGATAGTTGAAGTACAATGCGGGATTAGTTTAATGGTAAAACTACAGATTTCCAATCTGTTGTTATCAGTTCGATTCTGATATTCCGCTCATTTTACTTAGATTTGTGAGCAGGATTAATTCAGCGGTAGAATGTCTCGTTGCCAACGAGAATGCCATCGGTTCGATCCCGATATCCTGCTCACAAATCTAAACAGAGTACTCCTTATATGACAGTTGAACAAGGTCATATAAGGGAAGGACAGTGTTCAACCTGTCCGAGAGTTTTTAGGGGGATGGGTCTGCTCGGAGTGGACACCTGCTTTGCAAGCAGGAATCAGAACGGTTCGAATCCGTTATTCTCCACCAATTAGTTGACATTAAATACAATATCATGTATAATGTTTACATAGTAAGTCTGTTGCGGAGTAGGGGAGTCTGGTCGTCCCCGCTAGTCTCATAAGCTAGAGATCGTTGGTTCAAATCCTTCCTCCGCTACCATTTTATAACAAGGAGTTAACATGAAAGCAGTTTTAGCAATCGTTGTAGCATCACTAGCACTTACTGGATGTGTTGTTGCTGATCCATATTATGTTCAGCCTCGTCCTGTATATGTTCAACCTGCACCAGTTTATGTGCAACCTAGGCCTGTATATGTAGCTCCTCCTGTTCGCTGTACGTATGTACAACAATGGAATGGTTACACAAGACAGTATCAAAATGTTCGTGTTTGTAGATAAGGAATAAAATGTTTATCAAAGTATCTAATGCAGCAAAAGATTTTCTTCATAATCCCTTGTACATCAAGGCTGATGTAATTCTAACAGTATACGAAGGTACTAGTGTTAGAAATGAAGGAACCCCTGATGAATATCAGGAACATGTGACTTTTATCTTTAGTCCTACTCATGGTACTTGGGAAGTTCTAGATAGAGCCGAGGATGTATACAAGCAATTAGTACAATTAGGTTTATAGTAAAGCAGTTTATTCTCCGGTTCGCCTAATCTGGTTATGGCACTTGCTTTGGGAGCAAGAATAATGTGAGTTCAAATCCCACACTGGAGACCATTAATGTAGTTAAAATTTAGGAAATATATGTCAATTAAAACAGCAGCTAGCCTTATCGATATCAATGTTTGCGTTAATCAAACAGGCAATAAAAGATATGATTTAGTATTAATCGCAGCAGCGAGAATGCGTGAACTGAAGTTTCATAGGATGGGAACAGATAAGATTACACGATGGTCAGAAGTATTACTTGAAATTCAGGAAGGTCGCATTGATCCAACTGAATATTTGAGAAAAATTGAAGCAGTACGCCCTAAAAAACAAAGTAGGAAGTACAAATAGTTTAGTTGGAGATTAGCCAAGCTGGTAAGGCAACGGATTTTGATTCCGTCATACACAGGTTCGAACCCTGTATCTCCTGCCAAGAAATCAATAAATATATGTACTATTAGGAATATTCCATGAAATTTAAAGAGCTATTTGAAATGCCAACTTATAACCCAAAAGAGTTACCTACAACAGATTTTAAGGTTCATTTAGTGAGCGTAGATACACTTGATCGTGATTATACCTTACTGGAAGCCATACAAGTAGGAGATAAAAAAATTATTGCGGGCTTAAAAAAGGATAGATCAATTGCCATAATTGGACCGGCTGTTGTTCGCAATGATGGGAAAACTTCGGTAGAAGTCATGGCTCAAATTGAATTTCACGAAGGCACAGTTAGTGGCGAAGCTGGCGGTAAAGCGACACTTCAAATTTCTTTAGTAGAAGCTGCCGATAAAGTGCGAGGTTTCGGATACGGATATCAATTATATAAGATGATATTAAATCGTGGATTCACAATCGTAAGTGATAATGTACAATATGTAGGTGGCAAAGAACTGTGGTTAAAGATTATTCGCAAAAGTGCTGCTGATAAGCATAATGTGTTTATTATGCAACAAGGCAAATACATGCGTGATGAAGCTGGAAATCCAATAGTATTTGATGGTGTTAATATTTCACCAGAAGATATCTGGAGTACAGATAAGAAAAGTGAAAAGCATTTTTACACTTTACTAGTAGCAAAAAATATCTAATTTCACGGATCGTTAGCTCAGCGGTAGCAGCGGCGCCCTTACAAGGCGTAGGTCGTAGGTTCAATCCCTACACGATCCACCAATCAATGTCAACTTAGCTGATGTGGTCATAGCAGTAGCTTGAAGAGCTTCGGAAAGTGGTTCGATTCCACTAGTTGACACCAATCAATGGTGACTGTGATAATAGGGGTGACCATAGTGTAAAATAGGCACCTAACTCTGTGAAAGTTATAGTCTGAGTGAGACTTCTCAGTGGTCACCCCTATTGTCATAGTCATCAACTTCACGAACAAGTTGTTCGTAGGTTATTGAAGATTTACTGTGTTTTCTTGAGTTTTTATTCTGTGGCATCAGATCGCAATTTACTGGATGACGAATGTAGTATTCATCGTAGTTATTGAGCATAGCTTCACTGACTGATACACGATGATCACGAGACAATCCGTTCATATTTATACCGCGTTTATTATTACCACCGGCATTATAGAACCCAACCCGTGTTAGTTCATTTAAATCGAATAGGTCAGGATAGTGAAACACATTGAACTTGAAGTAATATCTGGCCCGGTTTAGTGATTTATGTAAATGTATGTGTTCTTTACAGTAACCTATTTTATATCTGTTCACGAACTTAATTTTACAATGACGACAAGTGTTTAGAATGAGTTTAGAGTGAGGTGCGAGTTCTTGTTTAGGCACTCGTCTATCTGCCCAAGTCTTCTTGACTTTTTCGTATAAGGCGTAGTCTCTTTCGTTGTTGTTATGAGTTGCGCTGCAACTTTGAGAACAGAATGTCAAGTGTCGTTTTTCGTATGATAGTTCCACTGAACATGCTTTGCACTGCTTAGGAGTTGTTAGATAAACCGTCCTAGAGTATTCTCTTTTACGCTTATGAGCATCAATAGCGCCTTGGTTACCACCACCTTTTTTGCCGCCATTTTTAGCATCAAGAATAAGTTGAGGGTCACGAGCTGGACCATATTTTAGTTCATAGTCACGAGTATTAGTGCCATGATTTTTTAAATGAATTCCTGATATTTGGCCGTTGAAATCACGATGGCATATAGCACAGTTTATTATTTTATACATATACTTATTTAGTCTAACTTGTAAGTTCAGTAAGTATTTGTCACCCCAGTTGACATTTAATTGAAAGTCAACTATAATAAGTACTTGTTAAACAAAGGAGCAGTTATGAAAGCGTTCGGATCTAAGCGTTGCTACCACGACTGCCGTGTTGTTCAGGCAGGTAACGGTAAGAAAATTAAGTTTACCGTTGGCGTGAAGTCACGCAAAAGCGGTCGTAAAATTGAAAAGGAGTAGTTATGAAGTCTAAGATGATCGTGCCAACACTAAATCCACGAAACCCGTTCGTGATGCTGGCACATAAAAGAAGTGCGGGAAGTCATGCTAAGCCACACAAGGCTCAGCGTAAGTTAGAAAAACAAAGGCATTGGGAGAGTAGCTCAATTTGGTAGAGCAAGAAACTTTTAATTTCGAGGCTGTGGGATCATGCCCCATCTCTCCTACCATTATTATATTGAAGCACATTTAAGTAGGCATGCCAACGCTAGGTCTTATCGGACATAGCCAGAGTGTGTTTCAATATAATAATCCGGCCATAGTTAAATGGATATAACTAGGGATTTCTACTCCCTTATTGTGGGTTCGATTCCTGCTGGCCGGACCATGGCGATGTAGCTCAGTTGGTTAGAGCAGGTGACTCATATTCACAAGGTCGGTGGTTCGAATCCACTCTTCGCTACCAAATAACATCGTACATAAATAAAGTAATGCGATTATATGAAATACAACAAAATATTGAAGAATCTATCAACTTAACTAGATATCTGCCCGAGGTTGAAGATGCCATTAAAAAAGGTATTTTAGCTTCCATGGATTCGCTTATAAATGTAAAAATAACACCTAATGTACAAGCTAACATTGATGAAACTGGAAAATTTGGAGCAGTTAGATCACGAGTTAAATTAGTATCTAAAATGAAAAAACATTGTTCTGCTAATCTGCAAAACGTTGCCAGTAGTATTATGAACATGCCAAACATTATTGTTTATTTTGATAAAATGAAGAAAAATAATGGAGAATGGTATAGCGACAATTCTTCTATAGCGATAAACATCAAATATCTTAATGATATTAAAAATAGAATATGGGCCAATTGGTCAGCACAAATAATTAAATATAATGAAGGCGACACACTTGATTATTTAGAAACTGCCGAATCAATTATAGATGAATTTAAAAGATATACTTTTACTCCCGCGGTAAGCGCAGTTGTGACTAATATTGCCGGTGTGTTTATTCATGAAATGGTACATGCCATGCAAGACAAAGCTGCTGCTGCAAAAGGAATGAATACAGATAAGGCATATCGTAGTTACCTAACAAATAAAGAAACGTTTGATAAATCAATAGAAGATTACAAAAAAGCTGGGTTTACGGAGAAAGAAGCATATAGATTTTATAGAGGTAGTCCTCAAGAAATTGCAGCGTTTGCTAATCAAGAAGCAGCAAAATTTATTAAATCTAAAAAATTAGATCAACCAGGTGTTCAAGCAACACCACAAAGGTTGTCTGAATTACAGACTCAGTTGAAATATTTGAATGATATTTTTAAAGATACCAACAATACAACAGAAATCAAAATTATACGACGATACACAACATTAATGTATAAAGCAGTCATGGATTATGTTGAAAGAAAAAATGAGTTAGCACAAGCAAAGCAAAACACACGATAATACATAAGTCAATACTATAAGCAACCAAAAGTAATATTTTGGTTGCTTTTTTATTTGGCTTATGTTATAATATATTTTTATATAAAGGAGAATAATATGCCATCAGTATTTCTGGTAAGTGATACACATTTTGGACACAAAGGTGTCTGCCATTTTATGCGTAAAGATGGTGAGACCAAGCTTCGTCCATGGGATACTGCCGAGGAAATGGATGAAGAAATGGTTAAGCGGTGGAACGATACTGTTCGGCCAAATGACAAAGTGTATCATCTTGGTGATGTGGTTATTAACCGCAAGGCGCTTGGTATTATGCAACGTCTTAATGGAGACAAAGTTTTAATTCGTGGTAATCATGATATCTTCCGTGACGACGAATATCGAGAGCATTTTCGTGAGCTTCGTGCGTATCATGTCATGAACGGAATGATTCTTAGTCATATTCCCCTTCACTCTGCCAGTATGGGACGATTCGGAGTTAATATTCACGGACATCTTCATTCTGATCGTGTTATGAAACCTTCTGGGGTTAATAATAAGACTGGTGAGATTGTATACAGTGAAACAGAGATTGATAATAGATATCATTGTGTTTGCGTAGAACAAACTGACTTTGCACCAATATTGTTTGAAGATGTAATCAAACGGATTGAGGAAGAAGGCGGCGCTGTTGGTTTCAAAAACGGCAACGGCCCCTCGATGTAGTCATAAATAAAATTATGATTATAACGTGCGGGCCCGTTAGTAACCAACGTACCCTTAAATTAAAACTTCCCGAAGAACGAACTAAAATAGCAGTCCTTATCAGTGGTGGCATAGATAGTGCTATACTGTATTACTTAATGTTGCTGGAAAATAAAAACACAGGATATAGGCATGACATAAGACCTATATCTATAATGCGACAAGAAGGATCTGAATACTTTAGTAAGTTGGTAGTGGCAAACATGAATGAGAAGTTTAATCTAATCAAACAGGATGCTATTATAGTTGGAAATCCTTCTTTGCCAGAAGATCAGCAGGTTAAGTCAGGTGTAAATCATGCTTATAACTTGGGGTTTGATCTAACATACTGTGGCGTGATTGAACAACAGCCTGAACACATGATAGGTTGGGTTCAACCCGAAGCTAAAGAAACTAAACGATTCAAAACACCGCTAAAAGATCTAAACAAAATACATATAATAGATCTTGTTATACAATGTAAACAAGAGGACTTGTTTTACATTACCCATACTTGCAACAAATTTAAAGTAGGTCGTTGCCACAAATGTAATGGGTGTAACGAACGAGCATGGGGATTTTCACAACTAGGATTACCAGATCCTGGTACTATATAAACAAGTGTTGGAATTTGGCAATAGCATCTTCCCATGTTATTTTACCATATCTACAACGCAAGCTAAAAGCATATCTACCATTAAATCCTGATGGACGATGAGGTATTTCCGCATTAGTTAAATACGCCCCCGGTAAAGTCGTATAGATTTTAACGGGATTTTTTTTAGCTATACAAAGTATACGACTACTACCTATGGTATCACCCTCTTCAACCTGTTCATCTACGTCATCTGGAAGCCAGTATTCCATAGTTCCATATCCATTATAAATCCAGTTAATACCCCATACTCTGCGACCGTCAACGTGTATAACACCTGTGTGATTATTTTTGTAAAAAAAATTAATAAAATCCCATTCAATGCCAGCCCAATTCAACCATTCAGGTTTAAGTACTTCTTTTGGATGATATTGTTTATACATTGATATTTGCTCACCAACTAATATCTCAGCTTTTCCCTCATCAGTCAGTATTTCATCTAACGATGGCAAATCTAGTTTATACATATATTCTGGACTTATTGCCATGGCATTTTCCATTTAGTGGGAGGAACAGCAGGGGTAAACTCAACCGGGGTGAAATCCCATTCTTCTATGTTACTAAGATAATTTATAACTTCATACTTTGACTCTATGATTATTTTAGAAATGCCCTCAGCTAACTTTATATTATTATGTTCACTAAAGTGATTACTTCTCATATCTGGACCAAAATGGCCTTGGGATGGATCACCAGTGTGTGGCATCAATTCTTTTTGCGATGCCTTAAACAGTGATGTTAGTTCTGATGAAATTTGTAAGATACATGAATTATGTGTAGGAACATGATCATAATCATCAAAACAATTTATATGGATTAATTTATAAAAATTATCTGACATGAGATTTAGCTCATTGATCCAGGATGCTTTAGCCCATTTGTAAAATTCAGGTACATACAAGTCAGATTGATAAAAATCTTTTACTAATGCGTGTAATTTGCCGCTTGGATCAAGATGTTTTATATCTGATTTGTCTGAATTAACTTCTGCTCTTATTAAACCCGGGTTAATAGGAAAATCTAACATGGAAGGCAATCTACTAAAATTCGTGTGACACACAATAACTAAAGTTTGTTTATCAAGAATAGAATTATTTTCAAGTAACCATCTTCGTGTAGTCCACCAGGGTCTGCCACCATAACCTACGCCAAACAATGGCATCTCTAATTTATTTGCCAAATATAAAGGCCAATCAGTGGGTTTATATCTCTCTGAACAAAAACTATCTCCAACTATGACTAATTTATTAAACATGTTTTATTGCTTAATGTAATTTTTAAAAATTTCATATACATTGTCAAAAGTTGGTCGACCAAGTTGATCTGTATATCCAAAAATTATACTAACACAAAATCGCTCAGTAAGATTGTTGTTATTAATACTGTGAGGTATTCCCACCTGCACTAAAGTAGGTTGTCCTACTTTTTGACTATGCAATAATGTAACGTCATCTGATGAATAATGTATAGCATAAGTTGAAATAGAAGTTTTATGAGAAGAGCCCAAGCAATTCTCTTTTATGGCGTACCAACACATAGTACTGCCTTCACCTCCAAATACCCAATTTAGTTTAACGTAATCACCTGGCTTTTGGGTGTCTATGTGTATATAACTGTTTACTCCAACTGGCCTGTAAAAAACTTCAACAAATTTAATATCTAATCCATTACTTGTAAAGAAATTAACAATATCATCATTTAATAGTTCATTATTAATTATAAAATGTCTTGCCGAAGTCGGGTTGTTTATTTTTAAAAATTCAATAATATCGATTGTAGATTTAAACAATGGAATTGGTAATTCAAGATCAGCGCAATATTTTGTCATATTATTTAAAAGTAATAGGAAAAGGAATCACACTAGATGAAAAATCTTCCCAACTCCAGGGTGATATTCTAATACTAAGGGCAATCTGTGCTGTATCACTTTCATTCCTAAGAGCATGCCAAGTGCCAATATCAGTTATCATAGTTCTATCTGCGGTAACTGTTTCTATTTCTCTGGCAGCACTGTATGGCAACATAGGAATAGTTTGCCACATATCTTTTTCACCGTAATAAAATATTTTTGAAGAATCTGTGCATTCAAACCATGACCAATGTAACTTATCACAGCTAGACAATGGCAAAAATACTGCTTGTCCTAGTTTTCCAAGATCCTTGGTTTCTTTTGGCTTGTCTGAATGTATCCACAATTTTTTATTTGGTGGTATATATACTAGCATTATCTTATACCCAGAATCTTGGCTTAGTTCAATATTTAACAATTTAATTATCATTTCTTGAGTAGATTTATCTAATGCCTGCACTTTTTCAAGATTAGGATCAGATATCGTAATAATATCCAAAATTTGTGACACAGGAATAGTTGGCCAGAATATCGGCATGTAATTACTCATGTGGTATTTATTATACGTAAAAATTACAAGTATAAATATTTTATCAAGGTGAAATCAATGGATAACATAATGTTTGCCGAAGTAAATTTTCCTTTACTAGACAAATCCACCGCAGCAAAAGAAATCTTAGCTATTCCTGAAAAATTTAGTTTTTGGGACGAATATCGCAATACACTAATGATACCTTTAATGAGTAAAGGCGGAATGATGGCATCCAATAGCATTCCGGGTGAGTTTAAATGGAATGACCATGCTCCTAAAATTATCGTCGATTGGTTTGATGAATATATATTTCCGTGGATGGGTACAAAAGCTAGAGTCATGGCGTTGATTACACAACCAAATTTTTCAAACTATGAACATATAGACTGTGATCCACATGAGCTAAACACTAGACAACATAAATTTAGAATTGTACTGCAAGGCAAAACTGACACACTTTACTTTATAACCGACAAAGGAAATATCTTTGCTCCTACAGTAGACGGGGCATTTATCATGGATGGAGGCTGGCCGCATGGCATGGTCAATACTACCAATGAGGTTAAAGTTACATTAGCTTTAGGTGCTCCTTGGACTGGAAATGATAGCTACGATAATATCAATTTACTACTGGATCGTTCCATTCATACTATGCCAGATGATCTTAGCAGCTATTGGAAAAAATGAGTAACTTTTATCACAAAACAGAATTTAAGTTTAGTAACGCAGCAATAACTTGGATATTACATAGATATCAGCACAGGTACAACGACATCTTTTTTCATGATCTAGACATCACCCAAAGTGATCCTAAAAGTCAAGCAGAGTGGCATTCAAATTTGCCAGGTAGAGAATTAAAATCATTTTTATCAGGATATAATTGTGATACTAGCTACTACGGCGTAAATGTATTTCTTAGTAATACAAAAGAGTTAGTTAGAGGTAATCCGCATATTGATGCTAAATTTAGCAACGGTGATATTTTTAAAATTAAATCTAGATTCAATGTAATGGTGTTGGGTAATCCCGAAGATAACATGGTATGGTGGGATACAATGCGATGGGGTGATGAAAAATTAATTGATCATCCATTTACTACTATCACTGGAAAGTCCTATGTTAGTAAAGCTATTCCAGGCACTACACCTGATGAACGATGGAAATTCCTAGGTAAACCAACCAAAGAAGTTACCAATCTATTAACACCAAGTGCTTTTGTACGCACTGATTGCGCTCATACAATTTACACAAGTGGGCAGCCTAGATTAATAGTTACAGTGGCATTAGATAAAACATTAGAGGAAATATTAGCATGATCACAACCAAATACGGTTACTGGGTTGTAAACGGATTACCATTCGACAAAAAAATAGAAGCGGTGCGATATGCTTCGCAACATAATGCCTATATACATTTTTATTACCATGATAAAGCATGGAATGCGTATTTTGCCACGATGGATCGTACATCATTGGGTAAAAGAAGTTTGGCTCAGCTATATAAGGAACGGGCAGAACAATTAAGAGACAAATATGATTATTTGGTCTTATACTACAGCGGCGGCACAGATAGCCACAATATACTTCGCACATTCATTGACAATGATATTAAATTAGATGAGGTCAACATAAAATGGCCAAAGGCATTAAGGGACGGTAAGTTATATACACCAGATCCGCATGACACAAGTGCTTTCAATTTTGTAAGTGAATGGGATTATGCTATTAAGCCTATGTTAGAGTATCTTAAGCAGCATCACCCTGAGGTAAAAATTACATTTTCCGATTATACAGAGCAACTAGATAACAAAGCTATGGAAAATATAATAGAAGAATCTAATCACTATCGCAACGGAGCAATTTTATACAGCTATTGCTATAGTGATATTTGTCTTACAAAACCCAGCGTTGGTCATATCTATGGAATTGATAAGCCACTATTGATACGAGTTGATAAAACAATTAGAATGATATTCACAGATATGCCTACTACATTGTTTACGCCGCCTAATCATGATCCAGATTCATTAGAATTTTTCTATTGGTCACCTGATATGCCAGCATTGACTGTTGAAATGGCATATCAGATGTCTAATTATTTTATAGAGAATCCTGATACCATTAAATACCTATGGGCAAATGACAATATTGAACATTACGACTTAATCCGTGATTTTCAACACAATATTGCCATAAAAACTTGCTATACTACATGGAACTATAGATTTCAAGTAGTGAGACCTAATCTAGCAGTAAATGGAAATGACAAATGGAAATGGTTTGCTGAACACAAAGAATTTTCATCGGTATTAGATTGTCTTTCCGAAAATCGTAAATCTATGTTTGCCGGAGTCTCGGATCAATATCTGCTAAGAGGAGGCAAGCATGGAGACGGAATGAAAACTTGCTATTCAACTGGATATTATCTTAGGGACATATGAAATTTATTAAAACTTTTTTACTTACATTACTATTGTTTTGTAACACTGCATTTGCAGAACGAGCTACCTTGATGATAATGTATCCACCAGGCGGTCCTATGGACATTGCATCTAGACATTTTCAGAAATACATTAAAGATAAACATGACATTGATTTAACATTTGTATATAAGCCAGGAGCATTAACTCTAATAGGCTCACAAGAACTTGCTAAATCACCAAAGAATGGGTCTGTGCTAGGAGCTGTGAATATCTCTGATCAAGCGTATGTCATAACAAAAAACTTATCATTTGAATATGTGGGTCCTATGAAAAAAGCACCTGGTGTATTAGTGATTAGATCAGATTTAGGCATAGATAGCTACGACAAATTTGTCAGCGAATTAAACAAAGGTACTGTATTTAAAATAGGAACTCATACACATAACGTAAACATTCATATGCATGAGATATTTGAAAAAACAAATCCTAAATCTAAACAGACCATGGTACCATACAATGGAACACCATCTATGTTGAAAGATTTATTAGGTGGGCATATTGATATAATACTAATACCCATGGTAATAGTTCAAGAATATGTTAAGCTAGGCAAGCTAACTGTATTGGCATCTACATCTAAAATAGATCGATTACCAACAATTATAAATTTATCAGAACGATATGATTTCGTAGATGTATCTGGCTTCAGTTTGTCATTGCCACCAGGAACTCCAGCTGACATAGTAAATAAATGGAAAGCTCTACTTAAAGAATACGTCAATGACAAAGAAGTACAGAAAGAATTTATTAATGACTATGCAAATGCAATGCTGGAAGGTCCTGAATACATAATAAAGGTCATGAACTACATCAATAATTTAAATTTACCAATGAATGAATAAATTTTTACATACGATATGTGTGCAATAAGTAATTACAACAAGGAAATAAAATGGCAGCAGTAGGCAATCAACGTAATCAAATAGCAGATCCAATGAAAACTAAAACCGGCAAGGCTCGGTTAGGTCCATTGGGCATACGTCAGTTAGAAGAATTATTAAGTAAGTCTAGTCGTCCCAAAGACAAAGCTAAAATTAAAAATCGTATTCGTATCGTTAAATCTCGTAAAGAGTTCGTCGAAGCAGTACCTGTAGTTTCCTCGTAAGAGGTGGTGGAGCCGGCAGAGTCAATTAATAGTTGACTCTGCTTTTATTTTGTAGTATAATAGTACAAGTAGTAAACGCCCCTTTAGTTAAATGGCATAACACTGGTTTTGTAATCCGGGGTCGGCAGTTCGATTCTGTCAAGGGGCACCATAATCATAAGTATTTTGTAGGTAGAGCTAAATAGATTTATTAGGAGTTCTACTTTATGAAATATTTTAAATGCTTACACTGTAGTAAAGATTGTCTATGGTCACACCGTAAAACAAACAAATACTGTGATACACAATGTCAAGTAGACTATCAAAGGGATTTTCGTATCAAAGAATGGTTAGAAGAAGGTAAAGATTTTATAGGACAACAAATACCAAAGTGGGTTAGATATGCTCTTACGTCTCGGTATGGTGATAATTGTAGTGTTTGTAAAATTACAGAATATAATAATATGCCAATTACTCTTGAAGTAGATCATGTTGATGGTGATCATAAAAATAATAAAATTGAAAATTTAAGATTTATATGCCCAAATTGTCACAGTCAAACTTCAACGTATAAGTATAAAAATGCAGGAAATGGAAGGCATAGTAGAAGACAAAGATACGCAGAAGGAAAGAGTTTTTAGTAGTACAATTGGCCAGTAGCTCAGTCGGTAGAGCAAATGTCTGTTAAACATTAGGTCGGTGGATCGTGCCCACCCTGGCCAGCCAAGAACAAAGGATAGTATATGAGAAAACTTATCAATTGGGTGTTAACACCCTACTTCAGATACAAAGAAAAACAAGCATTTAAGAAACGACTTAAAGAATTACGCGAAAAAGACCCGTTCATTTACAAATGAAATACTGGGGAATCAACGCTCTTAATCATGGCAGTAGCATTGCTGTTTTTAACGACAACATATATACACAATACACATACAACAGTGATACGCTAAGTATTGGAGAAATACATGATCTGTTTCGTAAACACGGAGAACCAGATCATATTTTTTGGTATGAACGGCCTTGGCTTAAGAAAGCTAGACAACTGTATGCAGGACAATATAAAACTGCATTTGATACATCAACAATTCCAAGACTTCAACTTGCTAAGTGGGATCTAGGACATATTCCTGTTACATACACTTCGCACCACGCTAGTCATGCTGCCGCTGGATACTATACAAGTCCCTATGATGAATGCGCTGTGATAGTATTAGATGCTATAGGCGAGTTTGAATCAGCAACAATCTGGCATGGTAGTAACAATCAACTAAAGAAAGTATGGAGTCGTAGTTATCCAAATAGCCTAGGGTTATTCTATAGTGCTTTCACCCACTTATGCGGACTCACCCCCGTCCAAGACGAAGGCAAATTAGAAAAGTTAAGCGCCGAAGGTAACCCTACAAAATACTATGACACAGTGAAAGATTACATAGGAAGCGATCTTATACTTACCAGAAATCTACACCGTGGTGTCAGAGATTGGCCATATGAAATCAAAGACGAACAAGATATCAAAGATATAGCGGCAGCGGTACAGCTTGTATTTGAGGAAGAGATAAGTGGGATAGTTGGTCTAGCCCGATGGTTTATCAATTCTGATAACTTGGTATTCATGGGAGGATGTGCCATGAATCGTGGCGCTAGAAAAATGATTGACTACGCAAAAGTGTGGACACTACCTAATCCAGGAGATCCAAGTAGTAGCATTGGAGCAGTGGCATATTATACAAAACAAAAAGTAAAGGAACTAAAATGAGCAAAACATCAGACTTACTTAAACAAGCATTAGACAAGAAACGAGGCATCCATCATATTGAACCAGATGGAACTCCTGTAGTAGACAAGAAATCTAAGAAAGCACCTACAATGACTCCGGGCAAGAAGCCTCCGACACGCCCAGCAGGACGCGGTAGATAATATTAAATTTTGCGTTGACAATTAATTCATACTCAGCTACAATAGCTTTGTTAGTTTAGTTGTCACCGAAATTTTGTAGAGCAAACAACACAGCGACAAATATTGGTTGACAGTTAATTAAAATAGTACTATAATATTAGTTCAGTACAAATAAAAACTTTTTAATTTTAATCTTTTAAGGAAACACAGCCCATGTCGGACACTCGTGAAGTAAATACAGTACAAGCCCGTCGCTCATTGTTAGCGGCATTCAAACATCAACGCCCAATTTTCTTGTGGGGCCCTCCAGGTATTGGTAAGTCAGAATTGGTAGAAGATATTACCAATGAACTTGGCGGCCAAATGATTGACATTCGTTTAGGTCAAATGGAACCCACAGATATTCGTGGTATCCCGTTTTATAATCGTGACATTGGTAAAATGGATTGGGCTCCACCAATCGACTTGCCTGATGAAGAAGAATCTAGCAAACATCCAATTGTTGTTCTGTTTCTTGACGAGATGAACAGTGCCGCGCCTAGCGTACAAGCCGCTGCGTATCAATTGATCCTTAACCGTCGTATTGGCAAATATAAACTGCCAAAGAACGTTGTTATGGTAGCAGCTGGTAACCGCGAAAGTGACAAAGGTGTTACTTATCGTATGCCTACTCCACTAGCAAATCGTTTCATTCATCAAGAATTGAAAGTAGATTTTGCTTCATGGCAAGATTGGGCTGTGTTGCATAAACAGCATAAAGACGTTATCGGTTATCTTGGTTCTAACAAACAAGATTTGGCAGAGCGTAACAACAAATCAGCTAGCCGTGCTTTTCCAACTCCACGTTCATGGAGCTTTGTGAGCCAACTGTTGTCAGATGATACAACTGACGAAGAAACGCTTACTAACCTGATTTCAGGTACAATTGGCGAAGGACTTGCTATCAAGTTTAACGCTCACCGTAAAATTTCTGGTCGTATGCCTAAGCCTGAAGATATTTTGTCAGGTAAAGTTACAACCCTTGATGTTAAAGAAATTTCAGCTATGTACTCATTGGTTATTTCAATGTGCTACGAGTTGAAAGATGCTGTAGAGAAGAAAATTGATGACAAAAAGTTTCACACTATGTCTGACTTCTTCTTTGCTTACATGATGAAGAACTTCGAGACAGAATTGGTAGTTATGGGAGCAAGGATCGCCTTGACCGTGTATAATCTCCCATTTCAACCAACAAAGTTGAAAAACTTTGATGAGTTTCACAAGAAATTTGGTAAGTATATTCTTAACGCTTCGGCTTAATCAACCGGGGTAGTGAGTTACTGGGCTGTGTTCGCACTGCCCTAGTTGGCGAAAGGAGCTTAGGCTCCTTTTGTTTTTGCCAATCTAGCAGCAATCTTATTAGCGATATGTTCCGGTGATTGTTTTCTTCCTTTCAATTTCTCAGATATTTTAGCATTAGTCTTACCTTTGGCGGGTGAAACTTTACCTTTGTTATTTGATGGCTTGCCTTTTCTAGCAGCAGACAATTTTGCTTTTTGCTCTTCGCTCATAGCAATACCCTTATTATGAGCCTGCTTGCCTTTTTTGCTATCTGATATCTGTGGTGCTTTTTTGCCACTATTCCAGCTTGGCGTACCCCTCGGGTTCTTTATTCCCTTATTCCAAGCTATTTTACCTGTAGTGCTAAATTTACCATCTGCGTTATCTTGGTTGTAACTCATGGGATCATCTTTCGCGCCAATCGCATTTAAACGAATTTCTTCTAATTCTCTTATATACAATGGTTCGCCTATAACCAAAATTTGCCTAGACCAATCTTCACAATTTTCTGCTATCATGGGCTTTACTTTTTTACTAGAGCAAATATATCCATCATCGGGATGACATCCTTTCGCAGTACGAGATCCTTCGTACCACATTCCGGTAGATTTTTGAGTCCAACGATATAAGTAAGCAATTGTTGACATAGTATTATATTTATAGTATAATGTGTATATAATTAACAAATAATACAGGAAATAAAATGAATGTGATTCCAACTAAAGTAGTTAATTCTACATACGGCCCTATGATTATTAATGCCAATGACCAGTATATTGGCCGCAGTATTGAGCAGTATGGTTTTTGGGGGCAAGAAGAAATTGACTTAATTAAGTCAATTGTAGATGTACTACTGTTGGAAAAGCCCTGTATTAAATTTTATGACATTGGCGCAAATATCGGTACGCATACTGTGTCAATGTCAAAACTTTTCGGAGATAAGATCTCCATTAGATCATTTGAAGCACAACGACAAGTTTATTATATGTTGTGTGGCAATGTAGCTATCAATGGACTTACTAATGTCGAATGCGAACATGTTGCTGTTGGCAACGGCGATGAAACTGCTATCAAAATTGATTTACCAGACTATCATCTGCCCAATAACTTTGGTGGATTGGAGTTGATAGCACCCCGTATCTCAGACAATCAATACATGACCAAAACTGGAAGTGAAGTAGTTGATTGTGTTACAATTGACCAATATGACGAGCCTGTTGACTTTATCAAAATGGATATTGAAGGCATGGAGCACATGGCGTTAGTTGGTGGAATTGAAACGCTAACAAAATATCGTCCCATTTGCTTTTTAGAAATGTATAAGACTGATATTGATAGAGTAAAACAGATCTTTAAGAACATGAAATACGTAGCATACACGCATACACATGATAACTGGATATTTCTTCCATCAGAAACTAATGTAAGTATTAATAACGCTAACAAAATTGAGTTATGAGAATGGTAACTCAAAAAGCTAATCTAGGCCAAAAGAAATTTCAATTAATACCACGACTCACAGATGGCAGTTTATGCCTAATGATTATAGATGTAATGTGGTGGATTGATAACGAGCGTGAAGTATTGAACTGGATGACAGAAATTTTACCACAAGGTATTGACCATCTAGAGGGAATGGTGTTAAAATTTGATAACGACTATGATCGTGTAAATTTTTTAATGAGATGGGGACCGTAATGGATCGTGATTTAGAAGAAGATATAAAAAATGATGCAATTATAATGGCTAAATTACAAAATGAAAGATACGCACAGAATGTATACGCAGCCATGTGTAACATGCGCTGGCAACCATATGAAGTATGGCCAGTACTCAAAGATGAGTACTGGAGTACTAGTTGGCGCGGCGCTGGTGGAATTATTGCTGATCTACGTGGGCATGGAGAAAATTACATGGACTACTACTGCTCTGGTATCATTGGTGATGATTTAGATGAAACCGATGTAAGGTACGGATTCATGCCAGAGGGTGAAGTCACAGACGAGGTTCTTGCTGATTTTGTTCGATTAGGCTGGAGACCATTTCCGTGGCCGAAAGATGACAAAATATGAATTTAGATATTATTCGTGTGCCAAAGAAATGGTATAATCATGATACCAAAGAATGGGTTGACGCTTCTGTATATCGGATTCGCTACAGCCAAGACGTTCATGATTGGTTAATAGAAAGTTACGGAGGACCCGAAGCTAATTTGGTATCAGGTAAAGGTTGGAACATATTAATGGATAAAATTTTTATGGACGAGACTGCTTACATGATGTATTCACTAAAATTTGGAATAATGTGAACGACGATTTATATAACTCCGCAGAAGCAAGATTAGATACTGTAGCCGGTAGAAATGCGTATTGGATACGATTAACATCTGCTAAAAAAGAATACGATATTCTGCGAGCTAGTTCGGGTGGACTAGAATTGCCTAACTTCAGAAACTACATACGCGATGTGTATGGTGTTGAAATGGGCGCAGATGAAGACGGCTTTACTCTACCAACATACACTATCATAGACGAACAAAAACATCTTATATTTTTATTAAAACATAGCAAACATGAAAACTAAAATTAAACATAATCTAGTTATTTTTGAACGAGAATCAGATTGGGAAATTGTGCGAGAGAAAATCAAAAAGGATTTTGGAGCAACTATATGTGCTATTTCTTGGCGACTTAAACGAGAACTTGGATTTACTATTAGATATCACCGAGCAGAAATAGAAGGAGTCACATATTCTCATGAGTCAGTTCATCTTGATTTTTTCAACGAGTCAGCACATTCGTGGTTTGTTCTCAAATACTTAAACCTTGAATAGAAAATAAATGGATTTTAGAATAACAAAACTTGATAAACGACATAACGGTCACTTATTTTACAAATATTCAGTGGCTCCTATATGGCATGCAGCATATACATATAATGACGCTATATATGATCAAAAGTTTGTCAATGCACGTAACTGGTGCTGGGAAACATGGGGACCATCAACTGAGTTTACTATACTATCTCGTAACGAATATTGGGCGTGGGATAGTGAATTTAAACATAGACGAATATATCTAAAAAACGACGAATCATTAATATTTTTTAAACTGAAATTCAATACTTGACAATTAAATCATGTGCTACTATAATAGTTACACATTAACAACTAAGGATTACACCATGGCTACTGCCGGTACTAGTGCAAACAAAAAACAAGGCGAAAGCCTTAAAGACATTTTAGGTCCGATGGATCCTAAAATTGATGCTATCGTTCGTGAAAAACTTATCACAGCTCGTGTAGGTTTATTGCTACGTGCCAGCTTTTTCGGCAACTTAGCTACTCGACTTAAATTAGTAAATGCTGACGAGTGGCTGTCCACTGCTGCTACTGATGGTCGTCACTTTTATTACAATAGTCGCTTTATTAACATGCTACGTCCAAAAGAAATTGAATTCCTATTTGGCCACGAAGTACTGCATTGCGTATACGATCATATGGGTCGTGCTGGTAGCCGTGATAAACAATTATTCAACGTTGCCGCTGACTATTGCGTAAATGCTGACTTAGTTAAACATCGTGTTGGTGAAAAAATCACCACAGTTGGCTGTTTACATGATTCCAAATATGATGGCATGAGTGCTGAACAAGTTTATGATTTGTTACAACAAAATGCTGACAAAATCAGTATGCAAGATCTTATTGATCAATTGCTTGATGACCACTTAGATGGTGATGACGATGGTGATGGTGGTGATGATGAAAATGATGATAGCAAAGGTCCACGTAGATTAACACAAGCCGAAAAAGACGCTATCCGTGATGAAATCAAAGAAGCGGTATTAGCCGCAGCTGCCGCATCAGATCAGGCTGGTAATTTGCCAGCTGGCGTTAAGCGTATGATTGAGGATATGACAGAGCCAAAAATGAACTGGCGTGAACTGTTACGTATGCAACTTGAGTCTACTATCAAGTCAGACTTTACTTGGATGCGTACTGGTCGCAAAGGTTGGGATATGGATGCTGTTATGCCAGGCATGAAATTAGAACCTATGATTGATATTGGTATTGCTATTGATGCATCTGGTTCTATCAGTAGCAAAATGCTTAAAGAATTCTTGTCTGAAGTACAAGGCATTATGGATTCGTTTCCTGCTTATAAGATTCATATTATTACTTGGGATACAGACACCTATAATCCACAACAGTATAACAGCGATAATCTTGATACTATCTGCGATTATGAAGTCAAAGGTGGTGGCGGTACCGATGTAGATTGCGTATTCAAATATTTCAGAGACAATGAAATTGAGCCTAAACGTCTAGTTATTTTCACAGACGGATATTTCAGTGGATTCGGTGACGAGAATTATTGTGATACAGTCTGGATTGTTCATAGTAACCCTTCATTTGATCCTACCCATGGTGAATGGGCAGAGTACGAACTAGACTAAACTGCTGGCAATATTGCCAAAATGCCCCTTAACAGGGGCATTTTTATTTTCAGCATGATATAATGTGTATTAAATAGTTGTATGGAAAACACAACACAACCTATACAACCAATTACTGTAGCAGACCTAGATGCTCTCCGTAGCATTATTGATCTTGCAGCTACCCGCGGAGCATTCCAGGGGGCAGAATTATCTCAAGTTGGAGCTGTCTTTGACAAGCTGACAATTTTTCTTAATTCAGTAGTAAAACAGGCGCAAGCCTCAGCTGAGCCACTCAGCGATAATACACAAGGAGTATAAAATGGCACAAATGATTAAGCATGTAGGGAAACACGGAGACCGTAAGGTTCTCGTATTGTACAGAGAAGTACCAAACGAAGATCATATGTGTTTGGTAGTCTATCCTGAGGTATTAAATGCCACATGGCAAGATGCTATTCAGCGAGTAGTAGAAAGTCCAGTCGGACAGAATGAAAATTGTTTAGCAGATGCTTTGCATCGTTCATTACTTCCAGATGGTCGTCCGATTCTAGAAACATTACACAATGAACGAATGATTAAGAAAATTCGTTGCTCAGATGTTCTTATGACCCCAGGCGGAAATGCTAAAATGCGCTTAGACGAAATGAACAAGATGGTCAATGAAATGAATAAAGGCGAAGAAGCTCGCAAGAAGATGGAAGAAAACGAAGCTTCTCGTGGAATGGTTGATCCTTCTGTTAAACGTGCCGCAGAAGCTCGTTATAAAGATGAACAACTTGCCAAGCAAACAGAAGCGCAAAATCGTTACATTGAACCAACAGAAAATCTTATTGCGCCAGTTGATGGTGTGTTAAGTGACCGTGCTATCGCTGCTAACATGTTGACTCAGGCTAAACGCATGGAAATTGAAGCAACAAACATGATTGCTGAAGCTGCTCGTATGAAAAAAGATGCTGAACGCATGGTGCCTGGTGTTAATCCAGCAGAAGCCACATGGACACCTCCTGTTCCAGAAGCACCTAAGCGCCGTGGTCGTCCACCTAAAGCAGAAGCTACGGTGAGTGATGCAGCCAACTGATGATTTGCTGAGTCAGTGGGAAATCATTGTTGAAGAAGTTAACAAAACTGATGTCCCACTTGAGTGTATTAAAAAGATTGTGTTTAAGTTAACTAATGGTAGACAACGAACAATTAACATACATACACTCACTAAACAAGGGCTAAACATGGACGATCTTGAACAGCTAGTTGCTAGAACATTTAGTGAGCTAGACACAGAGATCAAAGATGTTGAATTTATAGTAGACATTAAAAGTGTAGCGGCGTTGGTACAACCCGAGACAGATAAATTATTAGGAAAACTTTGAAAGTAACATTAGTATCATCAAGTCAGCCCAGCAAGGAACTAGTAGAACAGGGCATAGTAAATGCCCAAGAACTAGTTGCTTACTGTGCCAGAGTTAGCAATCCTGCTAACCAAAATAACACAGACACAAGCGAAAAATTAATACGCTATCTGATTAAGCATAATCACTGGTCACCTCTTGAGATGGTAAGCGTGTGTCTTTCTATTGAGACAACAAGAGATATCGCACGACAAATTCTACGGCATCGTAGTTTTAGTTTTCAAGAGTTTAGTCAACGATACGCAGTCGCTGATTTAGGTTGGGAATTAAAACAACCAAGATTGCAAGATACAAAGAATCGACAGAACAGTATTGAGATTACTGGAGATAACTTAACTGAACAAAATTTAATAGAACAATGGCGTTGGAAACAAGAATCAGTTATCGCTTCTGCTCAAAGTTCATATGAATGGGCTATTAAACAAGGCATCGCTAAAGAACAAGCTCGTGCTGTACTACCAGAAGGACTTACCCTTAGTAGATTATACATGCAAGGCACATTGCGTTCATGGTTACATTACATAGAACTACGCAGTGGACCAGAAACACAAAAAGAACATAGGGAAGTGGCAGTATCTTGTGCTAAAGCACTTGAATCAATATTTCCCATGGTGAACGAATTTCTAGTGGCATAATAGTACACACATTTGTAATAGGCGATGTAGAAGACCCTGATATATACGCTGCCAATCCTCTTTGGGAATGGCAAGAAAGTGAAATGGGAAAATGGGTCATGGAACACGCAATAGAACCTCCTGAATGGCATCGTATGACCGATTCATTGAGTTATGGATACCGATATAACGTTATTGCCAAACTCACTGAGCAAGATCAAACTTTTTGGACACTAAAGTGGAAAGATATTAAATGAATATACTAATTACAGGTGGCATGGGATTCATAGGACATAATGTAGTTATTGTTTTAGAAAAATTGAAACATAATGTTTCTATGGTGGACAATATAACTGATTATGGCATTATACCAAGGCGTGAATTAGATTTCCTAATGTTTAAGAGAATATGTAGAATTAAATCTCCTAATATCACTATTGCTGATATCACAGAACCGTTAGACGATAAACTGTTTGAGGGTATTGATGTTGTTATACATTTAGCCAGTTTTCCTAGACAAAAAGTTGTTAACAAAAATCCCGCCGCTGGAAGTAAAGTTATGAGTGAAGGATTATTGAACTTACTTGAACTATCCGTTAAACATGGTATTAAAAGATTTGTGTATGCTAGTTCAAGTATGGTGTATGGTAATTTTGATCATAACAGCACTAACGAAAATGCCGTATGTGCGCCTATTGGCCAATATGGCATAATGAAACTGGCAGGTGAATGGTTAGTTCGAGATTATACTAGACAATACGGGTTAAATCATACCATTGTTCGTCCTAGTGCCGTATACGGACCATATGATGTAGAAGATAGGGTTATTAGTAAGTTTTTTGCCGCTGCTATGCGTGATGATAAACTGATAGTTAATGGAGCCGATGAAATGCTGGACTTTACGTTTGTCGGTGATACTGCATTCGGTATAGCACTAGCTGCCACTAGCCCCGGTTCATTAAATAAAACGTATAATATATCCCGCGGCAAAGCGCATACTTTATTAGAAGCTGCTACATTAATAACTAAAATAGTCGGCAAAGGAACTGTTGTAGTTAGAGAACGAGATTCAGCGTTTCCTGTAAGGGGAGAACTAAATATACAACAAGCGAAAACAGATTTTGGATATCACCCTGATGTTAATCTAGCACAAGGATTATTTGAATACTACGAATGGCTTAAACAAGTAAAATTATAATATATATTGCGACATATTGTTATACCAAAGCTCAGGCCCACTATTAGTTAAATGATGTAACATAACCCATTGCTGACAACTTTCAGGAATGGGATCTTTAGAACCACATACATTATACTTTGAAGATTCCATTGTAAACTCAATAGAACAATTTGTTTTAATTAATTCTAAATATTTTGAGAAGGCAAGTAGATTATGCTCACGACTAATAAATAAACAGTCAAGATTGTTTAGTTTAGCTACATTAAATTGTATGGGTAAACAGTAAGTTGTATTAAGAAACTTATCGCCACCACCAAACTTAGATAGTCCATGCCTATAATCTGGATGTATCCACATTCTAGTACTACATCTTCCAATACCTTTTGCCCAACGTTCATCACTAATTTGTAACGCACTAAAACATACAATTTTATCATTTATAATAACAACCGGAAATGATAAAAAATCCCTAGGATCTAATCCTATATAATTTTCTTTAAGATCATCGGTTGTGTTAATGAGATATTCTTGATATTCTTCCCAAAGTGTTGTGTCAAAACTTGTAGCGAAATCAACTATTTTCTTCATCGTACTCTATTTAATTAAATACCATATGCCTAAAATAAATTCATTCTTGTACTACATACTCTATCCAGTACATGCCATAGCATGGATAGGTACAATATTATTCTTTATATTTTTTGACTTTACATGGACTAACTTTTGGCAATTGCTAATTGGCTGGATCATAATAGAAGGACTTGGCGTTGCTGTAGTACTACATAGGCATGTTAGTCACAAAGCTGTTGGACTACGACCTTGGTTAAAACCAATTTTACTATGGATTAGTTGTTTATCACTGCAAGGCAGTCCGCTTGGCTGGGCAGCAGTACACAGAGGTAGTCATCACCGATACAGCGATACAGAAAAAGATGCCCACACACCCACCAAAGGCTGGTGGTACGCATGGCACATGTGGTTACATGATTGGGACAAATACTTTAATCCTAAGTACGCAATAGATTTAGTCAGAGATCCTATGCATGTGTGGATTGCTAAGCATTATAACTATATTATTCTCGTAACTTATGTTATAGTAGGGTTGATTAGCTGGAAACTGTTGCTATTTGGGTTTATTATACCAGCAGCACTAAGCTTATATATGGAAAGTAACATTAATGTATTTTGTCATACTAAAAATATGGGTTATAGGAATTTTGAAACTAAGGATAATAGCCAGAATGTTTCATTACTAGCTTGGATAACATGGGGCCAAGGTTGGCACAATAACCATCATGAGAAAGCAAGTAGCTATGATTTTGGATCTAGTGTAAGTGGCAAGTCAAGTGAGTGGGATTTTAGTTTAATCTTCTTGCCACTGATTGCCACTAAAGAAAGTAGACAAAAAATTTGGCGGGAGCGCAATGACAAACTTCACTCACAATAATCATCTTGTATACAGCATAGGTGGACGTGATTATGATTATAGAACAAATTCAATAGAAAAATATTCAGTAAGAGTTGGCGCAATAGACCCAGAACGATATGCTGCTAGCTCATATGTAGACGAATTACATCGTACTGCTCAGTTAGTAAGAAGTGATTTTGGCAAGGATCTTGTATTATTTTTATCAGGTGGCACTGACAGTGAAATAGTACTAAGAAATTTTGTAGCAACAGGATTCAAGCCACGCTGCGTTACTCTTAGATTTAAAAATGACTACAATGCCAGTGATTTAGTTGAAGCGCAAGCAATAGCGGATGAGTTGAGAGTTAAACTAGATATCATTGATATAGATATTGAGGATTTTTACTATTCAGGCGAAGCTAAAGAGTTTGGCGAGCAAATACAATGTACTCAGATAACTTATATTATGGTTTACAGAAGCGTATTGAAACTAGGTGCTCCAGCAGTAATGGGCGGAGAAGCATTACTTACTAGACAAGTAAATCTTAATGATAGTTATTGGTATTATACACTTAGAGAAAATGAAGATGCCAGTGCCATGCGTTTCTCTGATAAATTTGGAGTGCCATTAGTAAATGAATGGTTTAGTTATACACCTGAATTGCTATTGCATTGGTTAGAAAATCCTTTAGTAAAAGAACTCGTGTCCAATCGATACAACTACAAGCTAAACTCTGCCAGCAGCAAGAACTCAATTTTATCCACACTATACAAAACTAGACCTAAATCAAAAACACATGGATTTGAAAAGTTACTAGACTTTAATCAAGAAGTATACAAAGAATTAGGAAGAACACAAATCAAAAGGCTAGAAGCCAGTATTGATGGCGTACCTTATGATACCGTAATACAGCAATTGAAAGGACTGCTATGAAAATTGTAGAATTAAATCTATTATATAGAGAACTTGTTAAACCATTATTCACAGTAGATGCGTTATATGAAAGATTTGTAGACACTTATCTATCAGGGTTAACCAGTTACAAAGCACTAGCTATAGAACAAGAAGATGGCAGTATAACATCTTTTATATCATTTTATATAAGCCGTGATGACGCATGTTGGTACATCACTGATATAAAATCAAATGACGCAAAAGATGAACTTCGCACATTAATAGGTGCGGCAATAGCTCATAATGAGGGAATGGGTAGGTTGAAATTTTACTCACTTATTGATGCTGATGATATTGGATTGGTGGATATTGTGTTTAATTTAAGATACAAATATGTTGATGAATGTATAGTTCCAGCAAAAACAAGGTGTTTATACAATAATTATTGGCAAATACTGTATAATCGTATGTTACCAGAAAGAGATACTATAGTACGTTGTTCATTTCTAAAACAAAAACACAGACGATTGCTACCAATCGGTGGTAATATATGAATAGCTTAGTTAGTCCATTCAAAATATTTGATAGTGACTTGAACTATGTTAAAATAGGCTCAAATGAAGAATTGGGTAACGAACTAAGAGCTTATCTAGCTGATTCCGCTAATCATCATTTATGGAAACTTAGTACCCACAGACAAACTACGACACATGCACTTCGTTTCACAGAATCTATACATTTAAGGTTCTTAAAAGATCTTCCAACAGGGGTATCTACTATAGAATCTAATCAATGGATGGAAATTGGCGAAAAGCCCGTTTCAAATGAAGATATTTTTAAAAAAGCTACATCTTGGTTTGAAAAAATGTTATTAAATACAGGCGCGGACCAAGTTGAATTTGGCAGAATTTTTATTAGCAAATTATCAGCTAACTCTGTTATTGATTCGCATGTTGATAGTGGAAAATATTTTAGTTACTATGATAGATTTCATTTTACTGTTACTGCTGCTGAAGAAAACATCTTTGTAATTAGAAATGAAGAATGTACATTGGAAAACGATTCATTATTCTGGGTTAATAATCATGTTCCCCATTGGTTAGAAAATCGTAGCAACCAGGACAGAATAAACTTTATCATAGACGCAAGATTATCATGAAAATAACTGACATACATAGTAGTTGGGGTTCAATTATACAGTTAGAATCTCCGGCTGAGTTCTTTCTATACAGTACTAATTACTGGCGTGATTTAATATACAAAAGAAAAGTAATATTCTTTAAACAAGTTAAATTTACTAATGCGGAATATGCAGAGTTTAGCTTACACTTTGGATCACCATGGCAACCAGATGATTACACTTATTCAAGAGAAAATGTAGAAACTGTTGATACTGAACACGGTGAGATGACATTAAGTCCTATAACTAATACAGCAAAACGATTGGGCATGAGTGAAATGCCATGGCATTCTGACATACCAAATAGATCATATAAGCCATTTCCATTTAGAAGCTTATGGATTGTGGCAAATCCCAATCCAACAGAGTCAGGCAAGACATCTTGGCTAAATCTTGAACATGCCATAGATTATCTTACTCCAGAAATGAAAAGTCTATTGCCTCGTGTGAAAATTATACAACAAAGTTGGTATAACCCAGGCACAGATGTTAAAGAATTTGATTTGATAAAAACTCATCCTATCACTGGAAAACAATCGTTAAGATTAAACTATTATAACTGGGAAAAGAATACAGAAGCTTGGATATGCGGCGTAAAAATTGATAATGTATTACAACCAGATTGCTCACTAGTAAGAGAATGGTTGTTTTACTTAGAAAAGATACCTGAGTTGACATATACTCATATTTGGGACACATATGACATATCAATTTACGATAATTGGCCGTTTGTACATAATAGATCTGAGTTGAAATTCAATAGTGATAATGAAATAAGGAAGTTTTATAGAATCAACATAGATCATCTTAACACTCATGAATGGCAGCAACATACCGCAAAATATTTTTAGACTATTATATATGAGTTAAATACTATCCTATGTTAAACATCTATCAAGTACCAACTAATGAAGTTACTAAAATTGAATGGGAAGATGATTTCCTTGATTATGATAGTAAACTATCTCAACTAGGCAATGGACACGAAGAATTCTTAGTAATAAATCCAGAATTTGAAGGATCTGGATTACATAAAACTATAGAAAGAATACCCCCTACACCAGGAATTAAATGTGTGGTGTGGAAATTTCACGGCAATTGGATAGCAAAATATTTTAATAAAGCATGGACTCCGGACATGGGCTATTGGCCAGTAAAACTATTCAATACGGAATCTACTTTAGTATGGAAAAGAAATCCAGATATACCCGAAGAGTTACCTTTTTTAAACGATCCGTCTAAGTTAAATGCAGCACAAGAAGCAGAGATGCCATGGATTTCAGTATGGTACTTAGATCCAATGTTTAATCCTACTTCAGAAAAAATATGGGTAATGCGATGTTACAATTTATCAAATTCATCAATTAGTGGCGAAACAGATATGGGATATATTAGTCCCAAAGTCAGAATAAAATATAATCCTGATATTCCTAAAATAGATTTTGATATTAACTTTTTGATTCCATGGTATGATTTAAAATATGAACATGTATGGCATTTAGACGAACGATTTAATCCCACAGAGGATAAAATTTGGGCAATCAAAATAAAATTAATGAATGGTATGCCTAAACAAACAAAAGATATGGGATATGTTAGTCCAAAGATAATTTATAATCCAGAGCTACCAGTACTTGATTATACTATAGATGATCATATTCCTTATTATGATTTAGCATATGAACATGTATGGACAGTTGACGAGAGATTAGTCAACAGCTATGAAGAAGTATGGGCAGCAAAAATTGTACCACACGAGTCCGAGGGTGTTAAGGTGGTCGGAAATATTAAATGCAATTTGCCTGAACAATTAGATGTGGTGTTTATTAGTTACAATGAACCTAATGCCGAAGCTAATTGGCAAAAAGTATTAGCAAAAGCTCCTAATGCTAAACGAGTTAATGGTGTGAAGGGTATTGTGGCTGCTCACAAACAAGCAGCGGCTATAGTAACCACTGACATGTTTTATGTAGTCGATGGTGATGCTGACTTAGCTGACTATTGGGATTTTAAATTTCAACCAAACTTGTTTGATAGAGATTGTGTTCATGTTTGGCGTAGTATTAATCCTGTGAATGAGTTAAAGTATGGATATGGCGGAGTTAAATTATTTCCAACTAAGTTAGTTATATCGGCAAATCCTAACAACACAGATATGACCACTAGTTTAAGTGATAAATTTAAACTAATGCCTAAGATTAGTAACACTACTGCTTTCAATAGTGATAAATTTAGTACTTGGCGCAGCGCATTTAGAGAATGTGCTAAATTGTCTGGCAAAGTACTAAAACGACAAATGGTTCGTGAAACAGAAAAACGCCTAGACATTTGGTGTACACTAGGTGCAGATAAACCCTTTGGAAAATATGCGATAGCAGGAGCAATTGCGGGCAGAAAATTCGGAGAAGAAAATCAAGGCAATGACAGAATATTACAAAAAGTAAATGACTACGATTGGCTTAAATCAAAATTTAACGAGAATATGCTAAATAACATTGATAGTTAATCTACTATTAATTTCCCATAAAAGTTGTTTTCCCACACTCGTTCGTGTACACTATACACGCAAGTACCTTTAACATATCCCATGACACAAGAACAAACTAAAATTATACCAATTATTTCCGAAAACGCTAGCTCAACTATATGTGCTGTACCTTGGATGCATCTTGCCTTTGAACCTAGTGGCAAAGTATTACCATGTTGCTTAACTGCTTCGCATAAAGTATTCTCAGGTGATCTTAAAACAATGACACTTGAAGAAGTATGGAATAGTGACAATCAAAAAGCAATACGCAAAGACATGATTGAAGGTAAAGAGCCTGCTATATGCTCAAAGTGTTTTGATCGTGAACGAGTAACAGGCGAAAGCGCAAGAACATACCATCGTAGAGATTTTCAAGACGTAATTGATACTATCCCTGATATCACCGAAGCTGATGGCACATGCACTACTATGGATTTAAAGTATTGGGATTTCCGATTCAGTAACTTATGTAACTTTAAATGTCGTAGTTGTGGCCCAGCATATAGCTCAGCTTGGGTACCAGATGCCACTAAATTAGGTTATGCCGATCAAGAAAAAGTATGGAGTATTGGTAACGTAGGGGAGCAAACCAACTATGATTTCTTATATGATCAAATTGACAATGTGCGACGGATATATTTTGCAGGTGGTGAACCGTTGCTTATGCCAGAACATTGGCAAATTTTAGATATGTTGGTTGCCAAGGAACGATTTGACGTAAAGCTAAGTTATAACACCAACTGTTCCGTATTAGAGTACGGTAAGAAAAATATTGTAGACTACTGGAGTAAATGGCAATATGGTAAGTTAGAAATATGGCCTAGTATTGATGAGATTGAAGAACGAGCAGAGTTAATTCGCTCAGGTACAGTATGGAATAAAGTAGAAGCTAATCTAATTAAACTATCAACGTTGGATAATATCATACTTCGCCCTGGATTAACCATAGGAGCATTTAACGTGTTTCGATTACCTGAAATGATTACGCATTTAGTTGATATTGGCGTTATTAGAAGTGATCCGAAACGCAAGAGTCAAAATCACAATAACTTCTTTATCAATCTATTAGAAAGTCCTATTTACTATCATGTAAGTATTTTGCCAGATGATTTTAAACATGAAATCATTCTTAAGTTGGAAAATTTCATAACGGAATTCAATGAGAAGCATGGGACTAATATTAGTAAGTTGTTTGAACACATCTTATTTGAATTAACCAAGCCGTTTAATGTAGCAGCAGCTAAGCATTTCTTAAGACAGACTATGAAATTAGATGCATTACGCAATGAAGATACATTTGAAATTATACCAGAGCTAAAAGCAGTAAAGGTAGCATTGAATGTGGAAAAGTGATCGAAGTTTATTAGTAACAGCCAGTAATAAAAATAATGAACTGTTACATATTAAATTTAAAATCTTAGATACTGACTTAGGTGATAGATGGTTGGCAATGATCAAACAGAATCAAGAAGCCAACCATACTATACAAGCCAACTATAGAAGAATCTTAAGTCCAGAAGATCGTAAGGAAAACTTTGCTGAGTTTAGGGACAACATATTAAAAATTAACTCTATGTATGATGTTGTGTTAGATGACATTATATCATTAGAACACTTACATGCTAATCAAGATGTACTCAATGATTTACATGAAGAATTTGAAATTTATGGCGACAGACTACAAGAATTATTAGATACAAAATATTTTAATAATCCTGATGATAAACCTGAGTTAGCAAACGTAATATGGCCGGGTAAACGACAGAACTTTGAACTACATGATAGATTCTTGCGCCTAAACGAGCAGATACATAATTTTGAAGCTATCTTTAGAAACTGGGAAACTCCTGATCAAGGACTATGTACTTGTTTAGTTGATTACTTACCGGCTGGAATACATCAAAATCTTAAAACAGAAGATTTCTTCTTATTTGGCTCAGATTTACAATGGGGATGGATGTATTTAGGATACAACACATTAGGTAAACATTGGTCAAGTGTACTAAATGAGAATGATATCGAAGTAGTGAAGCGACATGCTGTTCGACCACAAGCAAGATTCGCAGCTGAGTTCTACATGCATTTTGGTCGTCCATCACTTACCTATGTCAACAGAGTAAAGTTCTATAACTGGTGGATGAAGAATAATTTATCAGAGTTTCATGATCCTGATATGAAACTATCTGAGTTAGCATTGGGGTATATTCCAATAGCTAGAATATCAGATTACAGAATTGGCGATGGCGAATCAATTACTGTGCCAGCTACATACTCCCACAAAGATGCCAAGGAATGGAATGTCAATGTGTGGAGTAAGTTTAATAAAATAGTCAATATACAGATTTTAGATGCAGGGTAGAGTAGTTCGGTAATGATATATGTCATTACCAAGCGATTGCCATTCGGGATCATTTTCTATGTTTACAGAGGCAGAGTGAATTTCAGAGAGAATACAATTTTTATTAGTTAGTATATTAAAATTAGTAACTTCTTCTAATATAGATTTATATCCTAATGGACGATTTCTGACACATTGTTCCCATGCTGCACCAAAAAAATATATATTTTTCACTTCAGGATGTAATAACAAATAGTATTCTAACTCCCACCACCAATACATAGTCACTTGGTATTTTGATGGGTTTAGATAATTCCATATCACAGGATCTGTTTGTTCTGATTTAAAATTATTATTACTGTTAGCATATAACAAATCAAATGCCAATTTGAAATCAATAATTTTTTTTCTTATTGGATTTCTAAACAATGACATGTTGTTATCAGCCCAAATAGAGTTAGGAGTGTATCTTTCTGTTTTACAATTGTAAGTCGCAAGCACTACTGTGGTGATACTTTCAGTGGTATCTAAGAAATTTATAATATTATTAAAACACTTTGCAGAACTGTTATTTGTTATAGGGCTTTTCCAACAGTCTATAAGAATGGCAATACTGGGAAATGAAGTAATCATAAAACTATTTAGTGAAGTAAGGCATGGCACTAAATAGTGTTACAAATCAACTAGAATACTATTGTATTCTGCCTTAAGTTAACATAGATACTAATGAACAAAATAATCAAAATACAGCAGCATGACGATTCTTTGATGCATCTTACCTGGATGATCAACAACATATGTACCAACCATTGTTCTTATTGCCCTCCTAATTTACACGAAGGCAAAAATCATTACTACGAATGGGAAAATGCTCAAAGATTCTTCAAGATGCTATTTGAAAGATATCCAAGAATACATTGTAGCGTCAGTGGCGGAGAACCTAGTTTAAGTCCATTCTTCCCTGACATTTGTAAAATATTCTACGAAGCAGGGCATACTATAGGGTGTACATCTAATGCTGCTAAACCAGCTAGTTACTGGAAAAACATAGCGCCATACTTAGGTTACATCTGTTTTTCGTGGCATCCACAATTTCCTGATAAAAACTTTTTAGAAAAAGTAGTTGCCGCTGCTAGGCAAATACATGTAACCGTCCGAGTAATGATGTTATCTGAAAAGTGGGACGAATGTGTAGAAATGTTCAATGAACTAAGCAGTCGTTGGGAGTTTATAACAGAACCAGTTAAGATTATAGCATATAACGACATTGATCCTACCACTTCAGTATATACAGATGAACAATTAGAATGGTTTGAGAAAAACTATGGCAATCACAATGATAGGCCCCTTCGTCATTTAATTTCTCCTATAAATCCGGTTGTAATACTGTCTGATTATCACTTTGATGACGGCACTATCGTGAATAAAGCCAATGCTAGTGATTGGGTTAATCGTGGATACACTAATTTCAATGGATATACATGTGAAATAGGAAAAAAATCATTGTTTGTTCGTCCTAATGGCATAATATATTTGGGTAACTGCTTAGTTGGTGGTAAAATTGGAAACATCAATAAGCCTGAAAAAATTATGTGGCCGACTGATAATATAAAATGTAACATTGACATATGTAGTTGCTCAAGTGACGTTAATATAAACAAGTGGATTGAATGAACAAAATAATTAGAATAGAACAACCAAGCAATGCTCCTTTAAATTTAACATGGATCATTAATAATATATGCACTAACCATTGTTCATACTGCGCCACAAACTTGCACATGGGAAAAAATCATAATTACGAATGGGCAAATGCACTAAGATTTTTTGAAATGTTGTTTGAGAAGTATCCTAAAATACATTGTAGTGTTAGTGGCGGCGAACCAAGTGTTAGTCCATTCTTTCCTGAAATTTGTAAACTATTTTATGATCGTGGGCATACTATTGGCGTAACAACTAATCTAGCGAAACCCGTTAGATATTGGAAAGAATTGGCTCCATATCTAAATTACGCATCAATATCATGGCATTCACAATTTATTGATATAAATTTTTTAGAAAAAACACTAGCAGTTGCAGAATTAATACCGACTAATGTTCGTATATTAATGCTGCCGGGGCAATGGGAACAGTGTGTCGCAGCATATGATAAGTTATCTAAAATAGATAAATTTACAACAGAACCAGTCATGATACAAGACAAACGAGGAATGGACTCAAGTGCTCACGTATATAATGTTCCGCAACAAATATGGTTTGAACAGAATAGACCGGCAAACGAAGGAAAAATGTTACATTTGTCTATACCACATGTTGCTGGACTAGGTGCCACTTATTTCTTTCAGGATGGCACGAGTATAGAAAATGCTAATACCACTGATTTAGTAAACAGTGGGTTAACTCATTTCAAAGGATATGACTGCGAAATAGGATTAAAATCACTGTACATAGACTATAACGGAAAAGTATTTGCAGGTAACTGTTGTGTCGGAGGTCCCTTAGGATCAATCAATGAACCAGAAAACATAACATGGGTAACACAACCTGTAAAATGTACTGTAAATTTATGCCATTGCGACACTGATGTTTCTATTAATAAAAGGATTGACAATGTTTTGTAAATTTTTAACTAACACATATCACTTTACATATGACAATGTAAAGCCATGTTGCTGGATTAAACATACTCCAGAAACTCAAATTAAAATCAATGATCCCGATCTTATAGAAAAATTTAAACACATAAGACAGATAAATGATTGGACACCAGAGTGTAGCTATTGCTATGACTTAGAATCATCGGGCACAGCATCTCCTAGAACACTTGCTACAAAAGAAGATATATTTACTAATGAAGATGAGTTAGGCGATGCCATTAAGGTTGAACTACAGTTAGATGACGATTGCAATGCAGCATGTTTAATGTGTGGAACTTGGAATAGTACAACATGGCAACAATACGAAACAAAAACTCTTAAAACTAAATTGCCGTCATATAGATGGCAAACTACAGTCAAAGAAAGAATTGAAGTTGTTAAAAATATGATTGATTTCAATATGACAAAACAAGTACATTTTTTCGGAGGAGAGCCATTTAATGGTGACACCCAACTAAAAATGTTACGTCTGATGGAACATCCAGAAAACATTAAACTTGTGTATACGACAAATGGTAGCGTATTTCCTTCTGACGAAACATTGGCATTATGGAAAAAATTTAAAAATGTTCACATAGGAATTAGCATAGATGGCATCGGCGAACAGTTTAACTATTTACGATGGCCATTGCAATGGCACCAAGTTGAAAATAATTTAATAAAGTATATTAATCTAAACTACGATAATGTTACAATAAACACCAGTTTTACTGCCACTCCATTTAACATATGGTATATAGACAAGTATACTGATTGGTCTATTGACTTTTCTAAAAAGTATAAATCAAATAAAACAGATCTTACCAGATGGTTCTTAAATCCACATCCAGTAGTTGGTGATAAAATGAATATGACTTGTATTCCTCCTGGGTTAGAAGAAGCAGTTATAGCTAAATTTGGTAAAGATAGTAGAGTTGCTAAATTAATAATGCCGTTTGATGTCCAAACATGTCTACATATGATCAATTATACGCAATTCCATGATAGGCATAGACACACTGATTGGAAAAAAACTTTTCCGGAAATTGTAGATTACTTCGACATGGATATACTTGCTCCTGTTCGCAAAAGCAAAGTATGGGAAATAAAAAGCATATGAAAACGTTGCGAATATACGGAGATAGCTTTGCATCTGCTGAGAACAATAGTTTTTTAGTGTCAGCAGGATGGGGTAATATGTTAGGAGAGTTAATGAACATACCAGTACAAAACAACGCTGTTTCTGGTAGTAGTACCGAATATTCTATTCTAACATTTGTCAAAGATGTTTCGACCGGTGTTATAAACGATAATGATATTGTTATTTTTGTTCCCAGTAGTATTGGAAGATTATATTTTTCTCATCAACTTCACGCACGACCAGAAACAGCAAGCCTCTACTTATCTGACCCGAAGCAATATGAAGAATCACATAATTGGTATTATAGGAACAAAGATCACATAGAATGGTGGATGGTAAACAACGATAGGGCAATGCATGGCATTACGTTTGAATCCTATATGCAACTTTTAAAAAACTTTGCCATTAGTAAACCATTATGTACTGTTATAGTATTGCCGGCATTCAATAACGGATACTACAACCAAGATATATTTAATAATGTTCCTCCTCATAATTTTTTAAGAGCTAATATTTTCCTTAAGCGTATTAGTGAAGCTGAAGTAATATGCGATAATAGTGAATTTGATTATGTTTGGTGGAGAGAATTTACTACAATAGATCTTAGATCAAATCATTTGACTAATACAAATTTATCTATACTAGCTAATTTATTATTTAACTCAATAAACTCATTATCTATAGATAATATTACATATGATAAATTCAAATCTAACAATATTAATAAGATTACAACAAAAGAACAATATTTAAAATATGTAAGGGATGGACTATTATCACCAAGGAAATATACAAAAATGCTAGGTAATCTGAAATGAAAAATCATTTAAACTTTCCTCCAGCCCTACTTGAGTTTTATAATCAAAACAAAAACTGCTCAAATCCAACATACAATAATTTTCAAGAATCACATGATGATCCAGAGTGTGCGTATTATCCGATTAAATTTGACTTTGATACTGTGCTATTGTTAGCAGAGTGCCAATCAGTGGATGATTTATATTTCAATCATCGTGGGCAAGACAAGAAAAAAGGCTATGGTCATGAAGGTTGGCAAAGTCTAACGCTACATGGTATTGACAAACACAAGACAGAACATTATACTAAGTATGGGTTTACCAGTGCAACAGAAGCTGATTATCATTGGACTGATGCGTGTGAACGTGTACCTAACTTATACAAATTTTTAAGTAGTTTACCATTTACAGAATTTGATCGTGTACGTATTATGCGTCTTGCACCAGGTGGATACATTATGCCACATAGTGATAATAAATTTCAAAGAGCATTCGGCCCATTAAATATTGCTATCAATAATCCAGATGGATGTCATTTTGTTTTTAAGAATAAAGGTATAGTACCATTTGAGTCTGGCACTGGATTAGTGTTAGATGTTGGGACTGAACATATTGTCATTAATAACAGCAATGAAGTTAGATACCATGTCATTGTACATGGCAATTACGATAAAGGGTTTTACAGTTTATGAACGTAGTATATACAAGAAGATTTTTTGAAGGCAAGAAAGTAAAATTTGCCGTTGTTGACGAAGCAAGAGTTGCTGAAAAACATATTGAGCTGTTTACCAAAGTTCGTGATTTAACTTTTTCACTAACATCAAGAATGATAACTCCTATCGTCGAAGGTAAAGTTATGTTTTATAACACCATCGATGACGCAATGGATGATAGTTTGGATTACGATTTAATATTCATTCAATCAGTTGGAAATCTAATCAAAAGCAATATATTACTAGAACAAATTGAAAAGTATAGCATAGACAATCCTGATTTTTTTGCTCTTGCATTTACATTAGATTGGCAAAGTGAAAAAGGCGCAGGTTGGGTTGAAATACATCATCAAATGATGTTTGTTAATATCAACAAATGGAAAGAAATAGGATCTCCTAAATTTGGCGGGTGGGATACGGTTACAGAAGAACTTCCTAACTATATACGTTCAGAAGAAAACTTTCATAACCGATATACACCATATTGGATGAAAGGTGCCGAAGGATCTACAGTAGGCACTAGAACTAGCCAAGGATATGGATTCTTAAAAGCTGCATTTGCCAACGGTATCAAGATAGATAATTTTACTGATGAAATGCGTAAATGTAGATTGTTTATTTACCCTGAATCAGACACAGATAATCTGTATGAAGCATTTATAAAACGAAATACAAAGTTAGTATCGAACTCTAACCAAAAGAAATGGATAAAAACATTCAAACTTGCTCCTACTATTTGGGTGTATAACAGCGAACGCTATTATTTCCACGGCGATAAAAAGTGCGATACGTACTTTGGCACAGCATCAGGATTTAAGTATCTTGATATTCTGAATGGAAATGATACTGTGAAATTTGTGTTTTATGATTTTCATGAAAAATCACTTGACTGGATCAAACAGCTTAAAGAAACTTGGGATGGCAATGATTTTCCAAAGTATCTATCAAAACAGTCAGATGACTTTAAGAAATATTACAAATATATCAATGGCAGTATTGAAGAAAATCAAAAACTTTTGTTTTCTGATTTTGGCAGTGAAAAACAGTTTATGGAACTATGGAATAGATTTAAGACATGCGAGGTTGAGTATATTAAGTGCAATTTATTTGAACTTGACGAAGTTCAAAGGTTGTTGTCTAAGACGGTAGGAGACACTCCGTTCTTTTTTTACAGTAACATATTTGCTACTGACTATACCATAATAAATTTTACGCTAGAAGAAATAACTAAAAAATATAATGACTTTTTAGATGCAATTTTTTCAGCATATCCTACAGCTATTACGAATGGTAGCACACAATTAGGTGACTGGGTAGAATATACAGCAAAGAATAGACAATGAAAACATTAAGAATATACGGAGATAGTTTTGGTGTTAACACTGAAAATCTTCAATCTTGGCCTATTATGTTGCAAAAAAAATTACAAATTCCATTAGTCAACAAAGCAGTAGGCGGTGGCAGTACCGAATACGCAGCATTGCAATTTGTTAATGATGTACAAAATAATATTATCGGCAATGATGATATTGTCATTTATATACCTAGCACTAAGGGAAGATTACATTTTAATTTTCAAATTTCAACACATCCAGAAACAGCTGGAGGATATTGCCATGGTCCGGACATTAGACCACATATTGACAATAGTTGGTACCATAGTAGCAAAGAGCATATAGAATGGTGGATGGTTAATGCATCTCACGCAGTAATTTCCATGAACTTTGAAAGTTATGTGCATCTAATAAGCAATGTAGCAAGGTCAAAACCAAATGCTACGTTTATAATGATAAGACATATAAAATGGAATCATCATATTCCTAATATCGTTCATCCTAGTAATTTTTTAATTCCTCCCGTATTGTTCACTGATATTACAGCGAGAGAAATTATTGGCAAATATAATTACATGGATTTTGTGGAATTCACTAAGTATGATCCCAGAGCTAATCACTTAACTATTCCAAATTTAGAGATATTATCTGAATTAGTATATGAAACTATCAATACTAAATCAGTAGAAAATTTTACAATGGATAAATTTAAAACTAATGTAATTAAAAAAATAACTTCTGCTGAGCAATACTTAGAATATGTTAAACAAGGTTACTTAGATTTTAGTCATAGCATATTGATGAATTTATGATAAACAAAGACGCATTTTCAAATGGCCAAATGGATAGTAAGCTATGGTTATGTCGTGAACTTGAGAAGTTAGGATGGGATAGTAAACTAACACGCATATACGCTGGCTGGTATGGAATAACTGGATTCTTACTGTTAAGTAGAGAAAAATTTATGGTTGATCGTATTGAAAGCTATGACTTAGATCCTACATGCGAGGCTATTGCTGATATGATCAACGAAAATTGGGTTATTAAGGAATGGAAGTTTAAAGCACATACAAAAGATTGTAATATAACATTACCTGGTAATCCAGATCTAATAATTAACACTAGCACAGAGCATTTTGACTCTATGGATTGGTTTAATAACATTTCCAAGGGAACTAGAGTTATACTTCAAGGGAATGATATGCCACATGATGATCATGTGGTACATTCAGCGACATTAGATGATTTTATTGATCATTATCCACTAACAAGCATTGATTACTATGATAGTTTAGACTTCGTGTATCCTGATTCACAGTTTACACGTTATATGATAATTGGCACTAAGTAATTACCAGCCTTCTTGCCTGCGTATTACATCAATTTCACGAACCATAATACCTTGGTTATGCCAATTACTGTGATAGTGTCTTTTAAAAAATCTACTTGCAGTTTCATCTAACATTGTTATAGGAAGATCTAATTGAGTAATTAGATCGGGTGCTATTCTAGCAGCAACTTGCTCTGGGTCATGCCCATCTATTGTATCATAGATTAACTTAAGTGCATTAAAATCTTGAACAGTGGTATGATCCCATGATGGGTTAATCATAAGCATGTAAGTGCCCATACGAGCACCCAACATAGCCCAGATGCCATTTTCAACGTCTCTGCCTACATTATGCCATATAGTTAAGTGATCAAGATTACGATGATGTACTCTGCTTCTAAAATCTTGTATGCTAGGCTTAGCTCCACGATCTAAACACATCTTAACACCTTCCCTAAACCCCGCTCTCCACGCCTGAAAAGGTGATCCATCTGGATATGTTGTCGAATAACAGTCATGCATAGCCCAATACAGTGGATCAAAGCAAAACTCTACTTGCGTTTCAACTTTACCATCAGTATTTTCATGTGTTTTCATGTTATTAATGAAAGTGCGGGTCCATGAGCTAATTCCCCCATTACCATACATCAATCCATTGATATTATTTCTGGCACGCCAACGATATACTGCTTGTTCCCATTGTTCATCAGGAAATTCAAGTATCAGATCAAAGAAATCATCTTCGGGTAGATTATCACCATCAATTAAAATAAATCTTTCAGTTTCACTGGCAGCAGCGGCAGCTTTATGTGCGGCATCTGATCCTATTACTCCGTCAACTCGTTTAGCCCATGGCGCCATGTTTATTATTTGAGCCCAAAACTTTTCTTTCTGTGGCTCATCATAAGTTAGAAATATAATGTCTAATTCTGCAATACATAATGTGGTTTTTTTCATATTTTTCATAAATAAAAGTGTAGTTCACGATACTAGTCCTATCCAACTACTCTAACGCTTGAAAGAGCATCAGCCATGTATTTAACTAACAAATACCATCAGTACTATTTTATCATAATCAATAGAGCAAAATCAAGAAATTTGCCTACAGATACATATACAGAAAAACATCATACTATATTCCAGTTTATATGGGGCAATACTGAGTCAACCACTATACTTACATCTTGTGGATGACATGATACTCCATAGATGGTAGGAGTTAATTTTGTTATTACGTTAGTATCAAGAGTCACTAACTTGCCATCAATTACTCTAATATGAGTATGAGGAGTATTGTAAGTAGTCTGATCAAGATTTATATATTTACCCGGCAAATCTTCTTGACTAAAAAATAATGGAAGTCCTTGATCGTCATGATACAGCCTATAAAATACAGATTTTGTCTCTATAGGCTGTAATGCTGCCCAAAATTCTTCTTCATTCATCTGCTGGCGGCAATCCGTTACTATGTTTATTGCGTGTTTTCTCTACATCTTGCATAGCTCGTTGCTCTTGCATTGTACGCTCGTCAAAAAATTTACGAGGATTACCGCACATAACACAATTTGAGTCGCCACAAGTCATGCCAGATACTTTATGATACCGATGCGGACTTGAATCTGCTGCGTCACCAGGTGTACCATAATCTGGATATGAATGAGCCTTACGAATGCTCATCTGTCGATTAATATGATTTTCTTTCTGCTGATATCGCTTACTATGTTTAATTTTATCTGCTTCGTCACTCATGTGCTAACTCCTTAATATAATAATGAACTAAACCCCACTGTGCCACTGTATTAATTCTAACACCTGGATTCGTAAGTTCACATACTAACTCTTTACTCCAATCTTCCGATAAAATAGGTATCATATGTTTTTTCATATGCACTATCGTCGGGCCTAGACTCTTTGGTAAGGTTACACGATCAACTCCCATTATAACAGCAGCCATAGCATAAACTACATCAGTAGTAGCTTTTTCATCGGGAAATTTTAACAAAGCCTTATACTTTTCCCAATTTTCAAATATACTACGCACTAATTTGAAAAATTCAGTGGCAGTATCACTTGTTTGCCAGTACGTAATAGCATTATATACATCAGGCAAGTTATTATCATCAAATATCTTGCGATAATACCTTGATTTACCAGCATTATCATAAAAATCCCTGCATCCTTGACTAATAACTACATCTTTAGTCATGAATAAATCCCACCAATGATCAATGGGACTGGCACACCACATATCAGCTTCTAATTTAATCGTATATTTGTACGGACTTAACAAACAACATTGCCAATCATTAGCATAACCACCTAGATTTCCATATGGCAACATATCTTCAGTGATAATAGTGTAATAAGCGTTAGGATGCCACTGGCGTATACTATAAACTAATTTATTAGCACAATCAATGTATTGATCACCAATAGCAGGGATCAAATATCCTCTATCCGATATCACTGGCAACAATATCTCCTAAATGTTTCTTACCCATAGCATGAAAATCTTGATTTGATAAAGTTATATATCGTGGTTTTTGATCTTGTGTTAAAAAATCTACACGATATTGATCTGTCGCTGATTTTGTCAACTTAAGATCTGGCGTAACTGAAGCCAATTTCCATGGAATATCAGTATGATCAAGTGTATGACCATGAATAATACCTAACGCTATACTTAAAGCAAAATCATTACGATAGGTGGATTTTGAAATCTTATACAAATTTCTATAATGCTGCCAGTTCTGCTTAATCATATTCATTGCGTTAAAAAGCATCTCTACTTCAGGATCTCGTCTAAACATCATTACAGTAGCCCACCACATTGGCATATTAAAGTTGCCAAAGTTGTTTAACTCATCAAAATTAGCTTGATTTACTACGTCATACGCTGTTTTATGTGCTGCAAATGTATGTGGCATTGCCAGTAATGTCTTTAGTTGATCGCTTGCCACAACATAATCAGCATCTATAACTAGTGTCTGTTCCCATGGAGTTAAACCATATGCGTCAACCCGATTACCGTTATACCACGTAACACTTGTATCTTGATCAGCAAATCTTCTTGAATGTGCTCCTTCTGGTTTAGCATATACGCATTGTTCATACTCAGCAGGTTCAAATTGCTTATCAGTTACAATAGCAGTAGGAATGTCTAAATGTCGTAAAATATTAGCGGCTGTCCATCGCGCCATAGCAAGATAATCTATGTGCTCATTATTAAATGCAAATATAAGTGCGCCAGTTGTCATCGTTTTTTGTTTAATTCTTGATATTCAGTATGCCAGTTTTTCATACATGCTTCCCATCTATTATTCATAATATGTAGTAGATCTGATGCTTTGACTTCAATAGGATTTCCATACATATCCAACACAACAACTAGTTTATCACCACATAGGGCAAAAAATGTAATCATTTCAGGAGTTGTTTCAAACATACCTCCATTCCAACCAAATACTAATTGTGCTTGGTATTTTTCTTTGAGAGTGCGTTTTGCGGCGGCGTGGTCAAACCTAGCCCGCGAGTGTGCGATTAATTTATCAGTATCCATATGATTATTATACTACAGAAAGGAATAAAAGTAAAGAGGCTAACGCCTCTTTACTTTAGTGATATTACGTGTTAGCTGATGAAACTGCTACTGTTGGTGTACCCCAAACATTTGATAGATAAGTAGTTTCAGGCGGAATATATGTAACAATCGTTGCAGGTGCTGTGCCAAATGTAATTCCCGTGGTAGCTGTGCCGCCAGTTAATGTCGTTACTGCGCCTGGTAATGGATCACCCGCATCAAACCATTTTGTGGTAAGAGTAAGAACAGCACCAGTAATTGTAGCATTTGTCTGTACATAGTTACTTGAATAAGCTGCACCTGCGTCAAATTGTTTATAAATTGTAGTTGGGCTTGATGTTAATTGAGCAAATCCTGTACTAGTTGCTAATACAGTAGGAGTACCAGATCCGCCAATCTTTGTTGTCCCAGTATACGTAGTACCATTGAGAGTTTTACTTGCTCCGGTACTTGTTACATAGATAGTACCGACTACGTTGGCAATAAAAGCATTCCATTCTGTATCGGCTGGAGTGCCAGTGCTTGTTTTGCTATATTGAATCTTAACTAATCCACCAGCATTAAAGAAATTACTAGCAGCAGTTGTATTGGCAAAAGTTACGTTAGATGTCCAAGTTGCTGTCCATGCACCGTGTGTATTAGCAGCAGTATTGCCGATACCAGCTGTGAAACTTGCTGTTCCAGTCCATGCTGTATACTGTGTGCCTTGCGTAGCTGCATTATAACGATTATTATAACAGCTAGTGATATCAGCGTTAACGTTGGCCAATACAGCAATTACATTGCCCGCTACAGGATTTGTTCTTGATGTAATACTAGTACCCTGATGACTTGCCATTGAACTAATATTTGCGTTTAATGTTGACCATTGTGTAGCTGTTACTGTTCCGCCGGCAGCAACAGTTGATAATGCTGTCTGCCCATATGTAGTATTCATAGTAGCGTTAATATTAGCGCCGACTGTAGTAGACACAAAACCATTATAGTCTGTTGCCTGTATTAACCCGCCTGTTGAATAAGTCATTCCTGTTTTTCCTGTTATAGTTTATTTAATAGTGACAATAGCTTCAACGGTACCTAAACCTGAGTCTAATTTGTCATTGAGTGAACGCCCTATTACATTGAATGCTGTCGCTTCACCAGATGCGGCGGCTCTTGCCACACCGTTGCCTGCTGATACTAAACGATCTCCTCTTTGTACGACACCTGTGACCTGAACCGGAACACGACCTGTCATAGCAACTGGAGGGTGAGTTAAATCATTACCTGCACCACCATTCATTAAATAGGCTGCTCTTGTACTTATGACTCCGAACACAGATTCGCTTAGTTCAGTGTTAGATATTGTAATTTCTGCTGATCCACCTAATTCAACAACAGTACCAGGAGCATACTCTTGGTCTGCGGCAAATCTTTCTGCCACATCGGCATATTGTGCTGACGTAGCTGTAGCAAAGATTGTGTTAAATGGAACTGCGCTAGACCCAATATTCCCAACAGCCGAACCGGCTGCGTTAATAAGTGCAACAGCAGCGCCTGACGAGTTAATAGTAATACTTCCACTAGTAGATGTATTTTGATCTGATCTCATGAATGAGCTAGCAGTAACATTGCCTAATGCTTGTGAGTTTGTAGCAGTACCTTGGAATAACGGAGATTGCCCATTAAGTAGTGTAGTAGCAAGAGTAATACCAGGACGAATTGTCGTAAATCCAGTAACTGAAGTTTGTGGAGTAAATGCTGGGTCTTCTGAAATGAAGCCAACAATTACATTATTCACATAAAGCTCAACCACAATATGTGAAGTGGCTGTATTGTCAAGAATCACAGCTGGAACAGCACCAGTAATACCAGTAGATGCGCTATAAATTGGACCAACTAATAACCATGCTGAACCAGTCCATACCTTCAATTGAGCATTCGTAGTATCATACCACAAATCACCTATTGAATTACCAGATGGAGCTGATGAAGCAGCGTTTGCGCTAGCAAGAGTTTTAAAAACTGAACCGTTATATACTTGCAACACTCCTGTTGTAGTATTATACCAAAGTTGACCGGTTAATGGAGCTGTCGGAGCTGTGCCGTTAGCAGCATTCTCTAACAAATGAACAAAGTTATCATCTAAAAACTGTCCGTAACCAGCATAATTTTTGCCTATTAGCACCTGTGAGCAAGCACTATTATTAATAGTGCCGTCTGGAACATTAACTAATAAATTACCGTTTGTTAAATTGATTGTATAACTCATAATATTACTCCATCCTTGTATAGTATTTATAACCGTTTAATATATATATTTATGCGGCGCTTAAGTTTGTTAAAGTCTGAATTCGTAATGTATAATCTATTTGGATTTGACGATTCAAACTCTTTTGTACTGGGTGAAAAATAACATGAGTAATTAGAAATAAATCAGTTGCAGAGCCATTCCAGCACTGTAATCCTAATTCATCAAATACATATTCCCCATTAAAATTTGTGCTATTATCAAATGCCTGTTGTCCAGCCGGTTGCCCATAGTCCAACAAGCATGACACAAGTATATCCGTGTAAGGATTACCCGAAGTATGTAAAACTGTCATATTATTATTAACAGGGTCTAAATTAGAAGCTGAATTTTGATCTACCACTTGAGCATATGTCTCGTTGTACAAACTAGCATTTTGTCCTACCACATTAGGAGGAAGATATGTAATGACACCAGTCGGATCTACCGCTGAGCCGCCATTGCCAAAAGCCATTGTATAAATCCAACCGGTACTTTGATCAGCCAATGCATTTGCCATGGCAATTGAAATATTTTCATAATTAATGGCGTTTTTCTTATCAATTAAAACTTCGCCGGTAACAGCATCAGTAATTTTAATAAATCCTTCAATTTTTGCTAAACCTGGCTGTATCATGACTTTTGCTCCACAAATACTTTTCGTGTTTTTGGATCAAATATCTTCACAAAAGCGTCAACTGATACAGATCCCGTGTCAGTAGGCTGTTTGCTGGGATTAGTTTGTTGCTGATTAGATGTTGTATTTTCCATTGTTCTTTATTTATTAAATTTATAACTGAGTAAAAACTTACAGTTATTTATCTTAATTTAACCCCCGTAAAAACAGAGCAGGAATAGTATTTGTCTCCTGTAATGGGACACCATTTGACGCTGTTGGAGGATTAATGCCAGGAGCATACCAGGTTGATCCAAATTTTACAAATATTGTTATTTCAGATCCGTCTGCTGGAGGAATATCAAATAATATTACCACTGGATCTATATTTGTTACCGCATATCCACTAGTTTGTAATTTTCCGCCAACATAAACTTGAATTGCTTCTATGTTTCCAGCAAATCCATAATCAAATGATAAAGATTCTCCAGTAACATTACCCTCATCAAATGTAGTACTATCAAATGGCTCTGTATTTTTCCAGAAATTAGCGTAGTTAACATTAATATTAGTAGTGTATGCACTTGTCGAACCATTGCCTAAGAAAGAGTTACTTTCAATATAATTTTGGAACTCAGGCGACAACAAATTGCCACGGCCCATATCATAAACATAAGCACCTATGTTATGTTGCGCTGCTGCTGTACCAGCAGTACCACGAAGTAAACTACTAATAGTGTTGTTCACTAAATCAATTTCACGATACATAATACGTTCGCCATTAATGGTAACCACACCCCACATATTAGCAGTAAAATTAGGAATGCTTAATGCACTAGCATTAGATACATATATGATATCATCAGTCTGGGCGACTTGTTGAGTCACAGTAGTTGTAGAATTCGGGGTAATACGATAGGTTGCTTGTACTCCTCTCATATCTTGGAATATTCTAAATGCCATCGCTTCTGGAACTACTGAATTAGTCATATTAGTTATCATCAACGTATCAGTAACACCTATTGTTCCGGAATTTAATATTAATAAATTGCCCTCAATCGTGTAATCTAAGTATGCAGTTAGCGTTCTTCCATTCAATGAAACCCATGGACGAGATATATCAGTATATGCTTGATATAATACAAAATTATTAGTTTGTATAACTGTGCCAACAGTGCCATCAAATGTATTACCAAATCCAGTAGTATCATATCCTTCATATATAGCCGAACCTTCTTCTACTGGTCCAACAAATATTTGCGTTGATAATCGTTGTTCACGAGTATCATTAAATGTAGTTACCGAAATTACTTGACCCACAAATGGATTTATGCCTGTATTTTCGATAAAAGTTAATGTCATCGCTATAGGATCAATTATATATTGTGCAGTAGAATCAACCGCAATGTAAATTTGTGCTCCGTCAGCTGGGGCAGTATCTAACAACACATATAATACACCTGCATCAAGATCAAATGGACCTGCCGAGAAATAATCAACAGAACTATCAGAACTAAATCCGTCGGATATTTCTAAATCGTATGTTGTTGGATTTTGTAATACACCATCAATATATACACTTACATTAGCTTTTTCGATAGTAATAGGGCTAGCCGAAATGCGTTGTGGTAATACATAGGTAACAGTATTTCCATCACCCACATAAGGAATCCCAGCTGACCCGCGTGCCGTAATTCCGCCTACTGTAACAATTGCTGTGACAGGATTGGTATATTCCAAACTAATTGCTGGATCTAAGTCAAACACCAATTGACCAGAAGTAGCAACAGTAAAACTTTGTGCCACTGGCAAACTCCAACTATATTCAGTAGTCACAGAATCAATTGTGGTAGGTCCAATTGCGGCTAGACTAATAAAATCAGTTGAAGTGTAAGTATTGTTGAATGTAATGGTAGTAGTGCCATATGCTGTTCCAGCAATATATGAATAATTAGCATTAGACAAATAATTGCCATTGACAAAAATAGCAAAACCGTTATTATCAGGAGATAATAAAGTATAATCAACGGGAACTATCAATATATCACCAAATTCATCACCTAGATATGTGTCTTTGAATAACTGATTGCCACCGCCCAATTCATAAACGTAAATGCCAAGTTGATCCCCATTAATTACTCTAGTAAAACTTGATAAGATAGTAAATGTTAAAGATGGCCAATCAACAGTATAGTCTATCCCTTCAACTAAATTATATCGTTGAGTAGCATTTGTTATTTCTAAATCAAATGGATAAGTTACTAAATTAGCAAAACTTATAGTTGGATTTGTGATGTCATATATGACCTGTACTAATCCTTGGTTAAATCCATGACCTTTTCCAGACCAATCAGCACCGGGAGTTGTATAAACACGCATGTCTAATGTATCAAATTCTATTCCTGGCACTAATTCTTCGGGAGCATGACTTTCAAACACATCAACATACTTGCCACCATCAATATTAATGTCAGATGGACGGATTCCTAGATATGGATCTAAGTAGCTACTTTCAAAAATAGTATCAAGTATATTTAAATCATACGTTGGTTGACCACTAGCATCTAATGAGAAGTTATCAAAAGGATTAATATCAAAGTTACCGCGATCAAATCCAGTATCTTGACTAAAATTCAATCCAACTACTTGAACACCCGGATAATCAATACCATCTACCAATAATGGTAATGATAATCCTGGGGTATTAACTGTGCTGACATAATAACCCATTGTACGGTTAACGCCGCTCAATACACTAGCATCAATGCGAGTCCATTGAGCAGGATCAAATACTGAATTAGTAACGGTTTCGTTAGCACTCCATACTATAGCATCAAAACGAACTTGTGTGCCTATTTCATACGTTGTATTGGCTACCCACTCAACAATATTTGATGAATATTCATATCTATCATACTTTAATGTAGTATTAAATGTACGAGCCAATGAATGACCAGATGGATTGCCCATTATCACAGCGGCCTGAGCAATTTGTCCCACAAATGCTAGGGTTACAGTGCCATTAACTTGATTTTCTTGCCCAACCGGAGCAACACCATCCAATGTTCCAGCTACAGTTACTTCAAATATGTTGTTTGAAGGAGTGATTATGTAACTACTTGAAACTACAGATAAATTAGCAGCCCACGGTATAGTAACACCAGGCAATCCACCGCCAGTAATGTTTACAGTGGCATCAGTGATATAACCTTTTCCTGGATTTGTTATATTAATTGAAATGATGCCACCGTATGTATTAATGATACAGCTGCCAGTAGCTGGATATCCAGCATACGTAAGAGTAGCACTACCATCTAATGATGAGCCAAAAGTAAATGTTGGCGCAACAGATCCAGTAATGCCAGGAACAGTGATAGTATACAGATTATTATCATAATAAACTTGTTGGCCAAGGAAATAAGATGTATTAGCTTGCCAAATTGTACCAAAAGTTATTACTGGAACTGAAGTATATCCCGTTCCTTGATTAATAACAGTTATTCCTTGTACATTTAACTGATAATTGTTAAACCATTGACTATACGAACTTGGGGTTAACCATAACTGAGCATTGGGTGCGGTATTGCTTGCCAATGAATTGTGAGTAGTTATTGCCTGATTATATGGTGTTAATATTGGACTTACAAATTGCGGTGATGGCAATGTTGAATTCCAGTATGCTGGTAAATCAAAATCAGTAATATCACCTTGGAAATTATCATCTCCTGCATAAATCAAGTTAAATTGTCTTACTTGTACATGGTAAGGCTTAACTTCTTGGAAATAATCTAATACAAAATCTTGATTATCAGCAAGATAACTTTGATATGGTAATAATGAACGAATTTTATGATTTACATCAACATAACTAGTTTTGATTAGCCATGATGGATTAGTAAATTCACTATATACATAGTTGAACATTAGTATTAAACTACTGTTACGCTCAAGTAGTAATTCTTCAATATAAATTTCTTCGTTCAACGCACGAATTATGAAACGTGTTTCAATTTGAGGTGCTTGATCATAGTGTTGTGAATCAAATGTCTGAGCACCAAAGCCAAAATCACCAACAGTGTAATTCCATAATTCTTCTTTGAACGCTATTGTTCCATCTTCAAGTCCAACTCGTTGCCATCCTGTAGTAGGACTAACTCCAGTACGTAAGTAAATTTCCCATTTACCTACTCCATTAGCAATAACACGAACAGAAGATCCAACTGGCGCTGTTTTATATGATAATGTTGACAATTGGCCATAATTTTGCACTGCTGCCACCGGTGCAACACTTGGATTATATCCAGGTAGATACCAATTAACATAATACCAGTATAACGAAGTATCATAACTCTGAACTTGAGTTAATATTAATGTTTGATTAGCACCAACAGTATAAACAGTCCATGTGCCTTGCTGACTACTATCGTTAAGCACTAGATATTTGTACCCAATAGGTATTCCAGCAAGATTTTGGTAACCAAGTACTTCTAAATTAGGTACTTCAAAATTCCATGCTCCTGAATTTGCCGGAGGAATTGGCTGTGATGCGTTTAATAGATTAAAACTGCACATTTCAGTGATAGGATATTGCGCTAGCACATTATTAGCACGAGTTAAATAATTTTCTAACGCAGTAAATCTATCCGCAAACATTGATTGACGAGGGCGGAATTGAACTCCATATCTCATTCCAGGACTTAATCTTGGATCTGGAACTATATTACCAACTGTATCAATTCCGCATAAACTGTCTAAGAATTTACGATATAAATTTCCATTAAGGAATGAATCAGCAATTCCATCTGTGACAATTTGAAATTCTTGATGTACTACATCGTCATTTAATTTTTGATCATATCCAACATTTAAAATAGTATTGGTTGCGTTTAATAAATTTTGAGCGTTATATATAGCAATAGTTGACGCATTAAGTCCAGCAATATAAGGTAATCCGCTACTTCGTGGATCAATAATATAGTTTGATATTGCCACTGTGCTTAATGTTTTGCCTGATCCAGATGCCACAGTTGGAATATCTCTAACCCAAAAATAATATAGCGTAACAAAAACATTGTTTGCTCCTAATACTGATCCTATAGTATAACTGGTAGGACTTAATGGAGTACCTGGCCCAGCATAGTTAGCTGGTGGTGTTGTGCTTTCAACCCATTGATATATGTCTGCTCTACTACCTGGAAACGTAGTTCCCCAACGACGACTAGCATACACTATATCATCTTGATTGGGATCTATAAATCTTATAGTGTCCGTATCCCACCAAATTTGTCCTATGTGTTCAGCACCCCATGGTTGTCCATTATTGTGTACAGTTCCTTGGTTATATTGTCCCGGATCAACCGCACCAATATAATCAATATTTCTTTTGGCTATACCAAGAATTTTACCTTGTAAAGGATCAAAGAAATCAAAATAAGTTTGATAACCGCCGTTTACTGTATCATTAATACCAATCGCTTGATTACTACTATAACTAAACACATTATTAATAGCGTAAACATCTACTACTGGCTGCTGAGTGCGAATTGGCACCCATGCAGGAGAGTTATTAGTGTTATTATACACAACAACATAGCCTAAATTAGTTGTGTTAGAAGGAACTCCGCCAGTTGCACCTACCATTAATTTATGATTAGTGTAATTAACCGATGATGCAAAAAAATCTCCAGATTGTGTACCATCATTGTAAATTTGTTGTCCAAACGCAAATTTACCTGGATTATTAATATTACTTGTGCTACTCAAGAAATAATCATATGTATAAGCAACTCCTCCGTTATTAATTGGATTAAAGAAGGTAGTGCTATTATCGTCAAAGTACGTTCTTTCACCATCAAAGATTGTTGGCTCATATACATTACCGTTAGGAGCACCAATAATCAAATTAACCGCACTAGAATCAATACTTAAACTTGATCCAAATTGAGCATTAAATGTAGGCGCTGGACTTAATATCTGCTGTGTAAATACTAACGTTTCAAAGCCTAACGTATCAAATGCTGAAAACGTTACACCAGGAGATACTGTAAGTAAATTATTCTTAATGCCTGCTGTTGAATTTTGAACTGATACTGTTAATCTTCCCGACACTACTGTAATCTTTGTGCCAGAAATAGGAGGATTTAAGAAATTAATAGTCTCTGTAGATGGATCATATGAATAATTTGTTCCTACGATTTGTAATACGTTATTTAAATACACAACAGTATTATAAGAACTAGTATTAGTATATAAAGACCCAATATTGTAAGTTTGTGTAACTCCATCACCAGTAAAATATAAATCACTAGTAGGAAATGACACTACGTTTGGTATTGCTGCTTTATTAATTACTTCCGCAAATCCAGCTATAGTATTGTTTGGTGCCAGAGGAACTGTTACAATACTATTATTAATTCTTATTGAGCTGTATGGCTCCAACAATGGGTTAGCTATAGTTGTTGTTATAACTCCGTATAAACGAGATTGATTAGCCTGACGGTCAACGGATCCTGCTTCATCAATATAAGTGCTATCAAACGGTGCTCCTATATACACACTACAACTTAGAGGACAAGTGTCAATTGCTGCCCCAAAATTTGCAGATAGATTTTCTGTACTACTAACTAATTCTTGAATTTGAACAAATTGATTTGTACCAAATTCAATTATATCGCCATAGTTAAATGTTATATTAGTAAATGTAACAGTATTATCAGTTACACTATATTGTCCATTTGTTGATTGATCAGTTGATAATAAAAATACTTCATTTACATTCACTGATATAGGAGAATTAATAGTTCCAGCAACATCATATGTCATTTGAGAAGGATTAGAAACTATGAAACGAATCACACTTCTGTCAAACACATATACAACACCTGCGTTATCGATGCCATTACTAGTAGCATTAGGAGCACCTATGAATATTTGTGATCCATCTGTAGTAGTTGACACACTTGCTCCAAAATTATCACCTTCTAATGAATTAGGTGATGTAATATTAGTTACATATTGCCAATACGTCGGAGTTGTTACCGTAATAACAGCATTTTGTGGAGGAACTGTTGAAAATGTCAATTCAGTTGTTGTTGGATCAAATGTATAGTCAAAGTATGGTCGTTGAACCTCTTGATTCACAACAACAGTAAATGTTTCAATAGATGAAGCGTTGTATAATGTGGTATTAAGAGCAAATACACTTGTTGTGTATACTCCTGTGCCAGAAACTGTAAATCCAAACAATTCTCCGTTGGTTAATACACTGGCAACAGTTATCTCTAAGTCATTAGTAGGAGTTGTGCCTCCTAATTGTGTTCCTCTGACCAATAACGTATCTCCTACGCTATAATTTTGTCCACCTGCAGTAATACTTCCTGTATATGTGCCACGAGAGTTATAAATTGTAAATACAGCGCCATAACCAGTGCCAGAAGTTGAATTTTGTTGAATTCCAGTATACTTCTGCACATCAAGCACACTTGAAGTATTCCGTGTTATCAATAGAGTTTGGTTATTGCCGGGAGTATTTGTTAATATTACATTATTTTGATTTAATGTATAATCCGTGCCAGATGTTAGTACATCATTATCTAATGTAACGACTAATTGATCAGGATACAAGTAATTAACTTGTATCGTATCTGAGTAATTATATGCTAATACGTCAAATCTAGTAGAATATGAAACTGATTGATCCTCTACTGTTATTTTTTCATATGCATAGACAACATTATTGCCAGGAGCACCGACATACATCCATTGTTCATCTTTGCTAATTGCTCCCGATGTTCCAAAATTTATTGGATCAAAATTTTGATCTGGCGGAACTAATAATTGAGTGATACTGAAAGAATTTACATTAGGATTTCTGTAAATTACAGCAGCATATCCCATGTTAGATAAACTAGTATTAGCTCCTGCTATTGCCCAATCAGAATTTCCAAATGATACTATATTACCAAAATTACTAGTGTCAATTGCACCTAATGCCAACGAATCATTATATTGATAGTATGATACTACGCCTCTAAAATAAGTTAAAATTCTGCTAGTGCCAGGTGCTCCAACTAATGCGGCCACCCCAGACTCTGCCTGTGCTACACTTGCGCCATATCTAGCAGTAGCAGTTAACCCAGGAGTAATTACTAACTCTGTATCAAATACATTTTGTTTTTCTACCGTTTCCCAGTGTCCATTTCCATCATTATCAACCCATGCTTTTGCCCCTGGTATTAAATTGTTTACATAAAGCAATGTTGCAATATCACTTGCTTGTGATACTCTGGCATCTTGAAGATGAAACGCTAATCCACTTCCTGTTATTGTGGATACATTATAATTGTTGAATGTAAATGCAACAATTATAGTTGTTGGGGTAGGAACTGCTAAAACACGATATACTCCGTTAACTTCATCGTTAAAATATTTAACAATTATTAAATCAGCAACAGATAGTCCATGATATGCGTTAAATTGAACTATACTAGTACCATTGAGATTATTAGATACTTGAGTAATATTTCCAGGAACTCCTGCTACTCGGTATACTCCCCAATCATGTGTATTTACCTTAGCAATCCATATATAAGTGCCAATTCCGATACTATCAATATTCTGATTAATAGTAGTTGGATCTTTAAGGCTAAAAACAGTAATATCAACATCTTCTAAACATACAAAGCCAGCTGATGGCAACGCAGATGGCAAACTGCCATTCTCATATACGGTAGGAAGAATGTTTGTGCTAGTAATATTAAAACTTTCTTTCCATAAATTATCTAGATACAAAGTTTGATTAGCCTGACTAGTTTCCTCTGGATTAATAATCTGAATAGTTGAAGGATTATATGACAACTTTGCTTCGTTTAATTGAATTTCGAAAAAACTTTTATTTGCCTGCGCTCCATATGTACCAGATAGTACTCCCCAATTTTCATATATATTATAATCGCCACTTTCTTTCTTGTTAAGATTAGCTAAGTTAAATATTTCAGCAGCATGAACAGTGCCTTTTGTACCAATAAATTGTTGGTATAACTGAACTTGAGTAACTCCGTTCAAGTTCATATCTGTCATATATTGCCTAGGTCTAAATCCAATTAATCCAAACGCAAATAAATCATTATCACTTGTTAAGTTAGCTTGATATACATTATATGTATCAACTAATTGATTAGCTTTGTTAGCTAAGTTAGGCAATAATCCATTATCAATAGCTTGATAATCACTCTTAATCCAATTTGCGTAGTTGAATACTTCTGATGGATCTATAATAGTCAGTGATTGCCAGTATGTATTTTTATATAATACCATTTCACCCTTAGTGTATTTGGTATAAGGCTGCCACTGTTTTACATTGTTTAAATTAAGTATGAATCCCTGTGCATTAAGCTGCCCATCCCATTCAGTTGAAGTTGACGCAATCAAACTTAATCGAACTTGTCTAGCAGCAGTAATAGGATCATAAATTAAATCATTGAACTGTGTTGTATTGTTCAACACAATCATATCTTCATAATTTGTAAACTTTAATGTCAGAAAATTAATTGTTTGACCCGTTGTTGTAGTAACAGAAAATAGATTATTAATTCTATTAACTACCATGTTACTAACATCTAGAGCAAAACGATTTTGATCTAATAACATATTTTCAGGCGTTACACTAGCAATAGTATCTACGATAGATACAGGACGACTAGCCACAATTGTGGTAGCACTAGGGTTTAAATTAATCATTGTATTAGGTTGCCATCCTTGGGCTCCAAAATACAAGAATTCCTGTGCCATCTGTTTCCAATCTAATGTATAACCATTAAATCGATCAGAAAATATTAAACCTTGACTTTCTAAATAAGCACCATAACTTAATAAAAAGTCACACACACTTGCCGGACTAGTAAACACGTATCCATATGGAACTTGCCTGATGTTGTCGGTATACTGTGACGGAATTTGTACAATAGTGTTACCAGCGGTAAGAGTTTGATAAGCTCCAACTGGACTACTTACTAATGTCTCAAAATAAGGCTGAACATTGCTATATCCATATACACCATATCCAATTCCTCCTGTGCCCAGTTGTTCAACTTGAACAATTACAGAACTATATGTAATCTGACCAAATGGTTGATTTTTATAAAACAATAATTCGTAACTTGAAGCTGGAATTTCTAAACTATTATTAGTAGAATTTGGTCCACCTCTTTCAGTAAACAATTGTACGTATGCTGGATCACTAAATGATGCCATACGATAGCATAAACGAACATCTAGATTTGCTAGTGCTTCTGTTAATGTTTTAGTACTATTAACTCCTGACCGTTGATTATAATCAACAATCCAGTTAATATAACTTGCTTTACTTACACCATCGCCGTATACTTGAACGCCGGATGCATCTAAACGATAACGATTGTTTAGCAAATACTGACCCAACGTAGTATTATAACGATATAAATCTCTATCAGCAAACAATGAGAAAAATTGTGCTGGTTTAGTAAGAGCTAATAAACGCATCATTGCAAATGGATAAGAACTGCTATTCCACCATGATGCTTCTACTGGGCCGCCATCACCAGCTGCCCATGATTGTTGAAATCCATATGGATCATTCAATCCAACTATACAATCTATAGGAGATAATAGTTCACCCTCTAGTCCTGCTGGAATAATTTTGCTTAACCCAGCCCGAATATATTCAGGTAAAATGTATGGACCCGCTGGATCACCTACAATACCGGCCTCTAAATCATCCCAGAGTACAGTATTGCCTGATGTATATGGCGCTGGTCCGTAACGTGTAATCCACCATGCTGGTTCTTCGGTAAATCCTACCATTTCCCATGGGGTCGAGTTAGGAGTTTCAGTATCGTAAAAATAACGATAGATTCCACGCCAGTTGCCTTGAAGGAATGCCGCTTGATCAATACGATTAGATGCCTGGCTATAGTTGTATGTAAATGGATTATTGGCAATGTAATCTTGCGTTGTGTAATTTAATTTATTTTGACCAACCCATGACAAAAAGTCCTCACTCATTATCTGATTGACTTCTTGATATGTATATGGCGTTTTGCGGAAATATCCTGGCAATAACGCGGTAGTTTGAGCAGGATAAAAATCCGGATTTACTTGGTCAGTAGATAACGGAATTGGATTATCATCAGTTTTGATATTATCGTATATACGTTTTTCAAATTCAAATAATACTTGATCACGAATGTCACCAAAAGCAATAGTAATTGACCCATCATGGCCTTGAATTACCACGGTTGGCTCTGAATAAGTGTCATCTACGTAGACAGAAGGAGTGTATTTAGGATATAGACCCATTTTGCTAGGTGTATTTGGACACCAGCTAGCCACTGTGGTAGGATATTCATTAATTGTAACAACATCGCCAATGTGTAATGGAATCAATATAGTCAATTTAGCAGCATCAGTAGATACTGTATACTCAGTTCCTCTTAGTAAAAGTACATTATTGACATATACTAATAATCCAAGATAGTTACTTGATTTGAAATCATATACTTGATTTGTATTAAAGATATTTGTAGTTATTGGGTTAACTACTGTTGTCGATGATGTATAATTAGTTCCAACTGGCAACATATCTGACCAATAAGATGAGTCAGAACTTGTTAAGCTTTTTGTAATGTTAGAAATAACCAAATCAAGAATTTGAGGCACAGTCTCAGATCCATTAAGATCTAATCTAGTGACTTCGGTCAATAATTTATTCTTGTACTTGATATATTCTCTGCTATTATACTCCAATGAAGCAAATATATCATAGTTAATATTTCGTAAGAAAAATCCAGCAAGCGTCAATGGTGATGATTGTTGTAATATTAACTGACCATAAGGAACAATGTTACCTAGGTCACGAGTGTTATTACGTCCATTAATAGGACCATTAAGATCAACTAAATTTTCACATATTGTGGCGTAATGTTGACGAACTGTCCCCAAACTAAACTGTTTGCTATTACCATTAAACGGATTATTTTCTAAGTTTTTTGGAACTTCATAGAAACCGTATGCACTTACTTGCTGACTATATGCAAGTACCTCAATAATGTCACCAAACACATATCCAGTACCATTTAATGTAATAGTAGATACATTAGTTGTGGTATCAACTAATAAAGTGTATGATGATGGAAGTTGATATACATTATTAATAAAAATTTGAACAGGCGGCACGTCTAATGTAGTTTCTACTACAATATCAAGCTGAAGAGGTTGTCCAGCATAACTAAATTGAAATTGTTGTCTAGCCAATGATGGAATAGCAGCAATTTGCCAACCAATCTCAAGGCTGAACGTAATTCTATCAGAATACTGATATACAAATCCATTGCTGACATTTACAGTAACGCCAGCTGTATTAGATGGAGTATAAACAAATGTATCAGTATATAAATTGTTAGTGAATAAAATATCACCAATATTATTGATACTAAAGAAGTCTAACGGAATTCCTAACACAGAATCAATTGGATTATCTGGATTTTCTGTGTAACTTAATAGTTTACATCCAGTAAAGTTAGAACTTGGATATATTGTTGTATCACTAAAGCTATATCCACTACTATCAAATACATCAAATAACGGAGCTTGATTAACTGAAGTTTTTTGTTGAGAATCTATCCATGTTGTGCCGTTGTAGTAGAAACTTTGACCTTGAACACCAATAATGCCGCCAGAAATATACGTGGCAGTCGTATTACTAGCAAAACTTACCGATGAAGTTGAACATGCTGTTACAATATAGTTTCCGTTATATGCAGCAGGCAATATTCCTGTCACAGATATAGATTGTCCAACAGTATACGGAATACTTGATCGTGGGGTAAAGTTTAAAGTAACACTAGCACCTGTTCCAGATGCTGATATAACTGGCAATGTAAGTCCATTCAGACATACTGTAGTTTGTTCAGGTAAAACTGGACTATAACTTGTCGGTACCAAATCAATGATAGGAACAGTAGAAGTTTCTGGATCTGGAACAATAAAGTTTACAGTGAAAATTTGATTACGCACATTAGGATTAGAATCAGCAGCAAAAATAACTAAACTGCCCTGGACTAGACTATATCCATTAATACCGTATCCTATTTGTCCATTTACATTCAATAACGCATTGGTCTGGGTAAAATCAATAACATTAACAGCTGGTACTCCTTCTGTGCCAAAATTAAATAATTTTGTACCAGCTCTAAACTCTAAAATAGGCCTAGCAGCACGTTGTAATCCAGTGTATTTAGGAGCTACATTATTATAAGCAGCAGCAGCATCAATAACATCAACGTGAAACCATCTGTTACTACGAGTCCATGGATTTAAATCAATACTTGCCATATTGATGGTAATATAATCAGGAATTACAGGTTGTCCATCAACATTATTAGCATAAGGTTCCACTACTACTAAATTAGAAGCAAGTATTAGCTTAATTCCAGTGCCAACACCTTGTACATAGTAAGTATTGTTTACATATGACGAAGGGTATACATTGCCTTTAAGAACAATCTTAAGTCCATTAGTAAATGTTATACCATTTGGACTAGTATAATTTTTTTGACCTAAAATATCAGTTTCAACATTAATGTATGAATTAATACTAACCGAATTTATTACACCGCCTGTACTATAAGTGCCAGTATATGTACTTGCGTAAGTTACTGAGGTTGTAGTACAATCTAGTACTGTATAATCACCATTATATCCAGTTGGAGTAATTTCTGATACAATAATCGTGCTTCCAATAGAATAAGGAGCTGATAATTGTTCGGCAAAAGACAATGTTACCCCAGTGCCAGATGCAGAAAGTCCACTAATTGCCAAAGCAGGAATACTTGGATTGATATTGCCCTCAATCAAATTGATTACGCCAAAAATAGTTGGATCTTCACTGTCTTGATAGTATAACTGTGGTAATGCTGCAGTAAGTAATGGCATTTGTGTAAAGAATCCTGATGAATTCTTATACCACTGTGTATTGACATATTCTGTTCCAAAAGACACAATAAATTGTGTTAGATTAGCAATAGGCAAAATGCTGTTAAGCTGTATAAAATCTACCCCGCCTTTGTTTACGTATTGAATTTGCCATAAACTTGCTTGAATAGCAGGATCTGTAATTGGAATAGCTTGATCGAACGGAATACTATCAAATGTTCCAACTCTACCATCAAGTGGGTCAGGCACTCCGTCAATAGAATTTATGTTTGTGTCATATGAAAAATTATCAAATCCTGGACTTGCCGTTCCGCCATTAACATAAGCAGTTGTAGTAACATTTTCATAACTCACGCTACTAGACGTACTATTAGTTACTACATAAGTTCCATTATATCCAGAAGGAGTAATACCTTCCACTATGATAGTACTACCTGTAGGAAATGCGGGTGATGGATAGGTTGCATTGGCATCAAAGTCTAGTGTTACTATGCTTCCTGTGCCAGTCGCATTACTAATAGCTAAACCTAGATCATACCCAAGACTTGTAGAATATCTATTGGGAACGGTTCTAACTATTGGATCAAATGGAGTTTTTACATACCATCCACCTGGAGCTGGGTCAGATGATTGAGTAGGAAATACTAATGTTCTACCATTGAGATTCGTAACGCCATCAATACCATCTGGGTAAGTAGATAAAAATTGTTCAACAGTAATGCCATTTATTTGATCAAATTGTATATTACCACAAATTAAATCTACCGCACCAGTTGTAGCAGTAGGATAACCAATATAAGGCATAGAATAATAAAAATTCTGTGCGCTAATATCAGGAACGTTGAATGTAACTGTACCGAGATCTGTGCCATTGTTTGATACACCAAGCACATCACGACTACTGATATTTCTAGACCATGGTAATTTACCATCTACTCCTGGAGCAGATTGAATCCAAAATTCAGGTCCAGTTCCTGGCTCAGCACTTATAATATCAAACTGTCCACGTAGATTAAACTCTAAATCATTGCAGTAATATAATGTATCAGGCGCATTTTGTGGCACTGTAAATGTAATCAGTCCTTGACTAGTGCCGCCATTAGTAACTCCATCAGTCCATAAGTTGGTAGTACCAAAACTTTCTTTTGTTTTGATATAGAAAGCGTATGCAGCTGTTTGCACTAAATTAAACACATATGTGTTACCACGAATAAGTGTTAATGTAGGATTAGCAGAGGAATTTATAGTCCAACTACTAGTTCCTTTGTTAGTAACACGATATTCTATAGTGGCAGGTGTATTTTGTGCTACAACAAACTTATATCTGCCATTACGAACTAAAGTCAATGCTGGGTTAGTTCCAGCATAATCAGTAAACGTGTATGCTCCATTACTACGAGTAACAGTGAATGTTTCTTCAGTAGGAATTGATGTAGGCGCAACAGTAACTAAATCTGGACCATTGGGCAACCAATAATATTGAGAATAATTGTTGTACTTGTCAAAATCTACAAACGGATCCCAGCTATAATATTCACTTTCAAATAATCTATCTGCTTGAGCAGTAATACCACCTTGTGTACTAAGGGCATTAATAATACCAGGATATGTAATAGCATCACTAATTTTTAATGTTGTAGGATTAATACTTACTACACCAGGTTCTAATTGATAATTATTACGAGTTGAAGTTGGCTCAATAACATACCCATCGGCAGGCATGACTCCTGGTCCCACTTTTTGACCAATATAACCCTGAGTTTGTTTGTACTTTGGTTCTTGGATCAATTGATCAAGTGTAGCTGTTAAAAACTGAGTGTTTACCGGAGTTTGAAATATCTCAGGTAAAAAATCAACAGAACGAATTTTTGCGGCCATTAAATTGCTCCACTACCAGGGGCAGTTTGTAAGTTAGTGCTAGTCAATGATTGAATAATTTCAATATTGTTAATCGTGGCACCGTTAACGAAGATTTGATACGGAGCACAATGTATTTCGTACAAATCGCCGAATGATTTTTGTGGGTTAAGAGGAACTAACACAACAGAAGCCACATAAGTTCCAATTTGAGCATGAATATATGATGCTAATTCAGAAAAATAAAAAGTCTGACCAAAATTCCAGTTGGCAATATCAAAATATGCATTCATAGTTGCTAATACTAGATTTTGAATTTGATTATTGCTGGCATTTGTATTAGCTGCAGGAATAACTCTAATAGTAGCTCGCAATGACTCTGGAGCTTTACTTCCAAATAATGGTAAAAATTCCACACTATTGAGAATCATATTATCACTAATCATCTTGTAATTTTGTAGTGCAGCATAAGATGTAGTTAACTCATTAATAGTAGGCGGCAAAGGTTGTGGTACAGTATTAGTTGTATCACGTACCCATGCTGAATATGCTGTATAATATGCTAATGTCACTAGATACAAATCAATAATATTTGTACTACCAGGATCAATTAAATTAGTTAACGCTGAGTTATGACGATATTGAAAATACAAATCTTGTCTTCCAACTTGTGCTACCCAACCTTGGGTCAATGTTAATGTTCTAGTTCCACTTAACGTAAGTGTTAATGTGTAAAAATTATTTTCTTGATACGCATAGAATATTTGACCAGTTGGATATTGTTCTTTAACCATTTGAATCTGTGATACTGTGGCAAAATCATCGTCAACAATACCGTTTGGCTGTAAGATATATCTTTCTAAATTATCAAAATCAAACGTTAATTGAAAATAAACGTAAGGCTGTGGCACAGTAGTACTTGATGGTGATACTCCGACAATTTGTTGGAAAAAATCAGGATCTAATGGAATACCATTGTTATTATAATCTTGATACCCAACTAATACTTGATAATCATCAACTAATCCATCACTTAATACTGGTTGTCCAATAATTTTAAGTGTCATGTCTGTCATTAACGGTGAGTTATTACCGGGTTGACTATTTGATCGTAATACTTTGGCAAAATCTGAAATAACTGTTCCAGTTCTGCTATCATAAATTGCCTGAGCAGTATCAAAGAAAAATCTTACTTCCAATACACTGCCAAAATAATAGTTAAGACTTCTTGAGGTAACTGTATATTGTGATCCATTATAAGTAGCTTGAATCATCCAACTAGCATCAAGATTAGCATTTGTTGTACTGCCAGCGTTTGCTTGACTCCATTTTGCACTAATTGCTAAATTGGCAGCTGTTATAACATACCAAGAATACGCAGTTCCAGTAATAGAACCTGTGCTATCATATCCTATACCAAAATTTTGTTTTAAGTAAATTTGATTAAGAATAGTCTGCTGTACTGCTGAACTAAACTTAGTAACTAATCTTGGAATAACTTCAATAGGAATTGATCCAGTTGGAACATATGTGTTCAACACAACTGGTCCAGTGCCATCTATCAAATTACCTAAACCACCGTTAGTTCCATTTCCATCAATTGCAGTTGGGCTAGCCCAAATCACCAAGTGGTCGCCTGCTTCTGTTGGAATACCAGGTTTTAATTCATTGTTAGAATCAAAGTAATATCCAGTTGGCGGAACAAATTTAACTAATGCAGTTTCGTCAATGAAAAATGCGTTATTGCTTACAGTATGTCCAATTGGCACAGGAACACCACTGATATTTTGAAAATATCCAGTAGTTTCATTTACAATAGTTGTACTTTCATGCCAACTATAATTCAATGATGCTAAACTTGGCCGTGGAAAATATGCATTATAAAATTGTCTAAATGTTGCTTGTGCTAATACAGGAGTAATGTCATTTAATATAACATTATTAATATCATTATTTGTTTGAAATGTAAACGTAAAAGCAGGAGTATTGTTAATGTACCATAATGCGCCGTCTGATCCAAATACATTTGTGGAAGAATATTTACCAGTAGGATCAACCAAATCTAAGTATCGGCTAGTGCCAATAGAACTACGATTTAGTGCAGCACTTTTGATAATAGAATTATTTGTTGTAAATGGAAAATTAGTATAATCTTCACCATTAACCATACGATTTTGTGTATAGTAACGAGCAGGAGCACGTTGTTTAATCTGATCTATAGTTTCACGAGCAGCGGCATTAGAAACCGGAGAAGTAATTCCACACGTAAACGTAAGTGTCTCAATCTGTCCTGTACGACTTACGTATGATATAGGAATTTGTACCGACTGCATATTTTCTGGATTAATAATATATTGTAATCCATTTGATGATCTTACATAGTTACGAAATTGCCCGACAGGAATAGTGGCAAACACATTGTCACCAAATACTAATGTAATTTGATCATTTGTTCTGCTAGTAACTGAATAGACATCACGCAATGTAGGAGTCATTTGCTCAACCGCAGCTTCGTAAATACTAGGAACTTTTGTCCAAATTTTATTAACACTACCTACATTATCAAGTTGATATAGCCATACATCTGTTTGATTAACGCCTTCAATATTAATATCAACAGTACGATTAGATATTTGTTCTAGTAGATTAAAATCTTGATTTTGAAGTGTGCCTTGTTTAAAATAAAAGAAAAAACCTGTATTAGCAGATTGATATCCCATTTGGTCGTTGCGATACAAAATATTAAACTGTCCATTTGGCAATGGAGGCGGTTCATATATGTAAGTTTCGGCAAGAGATGTAGCATTAACTACCTCAAACGGCATATTAACACCGTTAACTGTTGCTGTAAACGGCACAACTGGCAAATAACCAGGAACTAAGTTAATTGTATATTCGCTTGTATCTACTCCAAGTATAACTTGATCATTGCCAGGCGAACCAACAAACTGAGTGTCAAGCAGTGCTGCATTAAGAATAGCAGTAAATTGTTCTTGCCAATCAAAATTACTAGGATCAGCCCAGTTAATGTTTACATTGGCTAAGTTTAATCCATTATAATCTGTTACATTCTCAGTAGTTTGTATTGAAAATACTTTAAGATAACCGTTGGCTTCTGAGTTTCGTTCAGGATTATATGAAACTAAGTTGGCAAGTTTAATAACGCTATCACGGCGTTCTGCAGTATCAATATAATTTTCACGAGTGTTTAAATCTGTGCGGAATGCTAATGACTGGCCCATAAATGCCATTACATCAAGCAATGCTATGAATTCTGAAGATTCAATGTAATCATTGAATGTTTCTGGATAGTATTGGCGTAAGTAATCTATGAAACTCTTTCGTAGAGTCTCAAAATCGTAACTTTGGAAGTCTCCTTCACTGTAGGTTTGATAGATTTTTTTCCAATCTTCAACTCCAAATAATACGGTTTGTCTTGTAGTCTTTGCCATAGCCTTTCCAATGTTACAGTATTTATAGTATTAATAATGTGTGTACATTATGTTAGACATAACTGGCAGAACGTGAATTTTCATTAAAGAAAATAGATAATATCTGTGCTGAAGTAGTTGCCACTGTTCGTAGATTAAGTTCAAGTAATATACCATTAGCCTGTGGATACATAATAACATTATTAAGATATAATCTAGGATCGCCTGCTATTACTCGTTGGACTTCATTATAAATTGCTGTTTGTAAGTCTACACTTTGATTTTCAAACAAAAATGTCCATAAAATGGTACCATATCCAGGTCTACCCACCAATTCACCTTGCCTGATGTTAAAAGCGTTAAGCAAATCTTGTTTTATTAGTTCATAATCAACTAATACAAAATTTTTGTTTTTATTAACAGTGGAAAATCCAACAAATGTAGCCATAGTATATATTTATCTCATAATATTAACTGGTCTATTGCCAATAGCTTGCGTTACAGCTTGTGCTTGTGATAAAATTCTGGTAGCTGCACTAATATCAGCAGAAATTCCTAGACTTTTTATTGAAGGCAAAGCATACATAGGTGGAGCAATCAGTGGTGATCCTATTACCCGATTTACAGCAGCATCAAGAGTAGAGCGATTGACAGTATTGCTAAAAGCAGCAGCTGGTTGTATACGTGATATCAATCCACTCAGTGAAAAATTGCTAAAACTTGACGCAAATTGTGCTGCTTTTGCGATAGTGTTGACTACTGTATTAATTTTAGCACTTACTTTTGCAAGTGCTGGGGGTATTGGAATTAAACTTCCTACCAAAGCACCAATTCCTGCGGCTGATGATATAACTCCGCTTGCTGAACCAGCAGCCCAGCTAGTAGCAAGACCAACTCCATATCTACTTCCTATTGCCATCAATGCACCCACATCGCCGTTAATTGACGAGCCTAATACAGCTGCCATTCCTACTGCCGCTCCGGTGCCTAATCCAGTAGATAATCCTGACATTTGACCAGTGCCAGTATTAAATCCAACAGCTCCTGTTGCTAATGCTGACATTCCGTAAGTATAAATTGCACTAGAATCAGATCCAAAACTTTGTACTTCAGGCGGAACAGTGCCAACAGGAGTTATATTGGAATCAGGTAATCCGTTTGTTAACCTAGGTGTCGCTGTTAATAAAGTCACAGCAGATGCTGCCGCCAAAGTTCCATTAGCTGTATAAACATGTCCAGTACTAATGCTAGGAGTAGTAACTCTAGGTGTTGGCGGAACAATAGAGCCATTTGCCACTAATTGATTATAACTTTGGTCAAGCAATAGCTCTTGAATTTGATTTTGTATCGCTAAATCACCTAAAATATCATAAACACTAGTAATATTAAATTTTCCTGACCAGGGAGTAGGTGAACTCATAAAAGCAACAAAATTATCAGGATTATCTCCTGTGTTTTCATTTAAAGGACAATATAACTGACTCATGCCTGGTTTTACTATTCCAGCTTGCTCAAGTTGACTACAATTAAAGCCATAAATGCCAATACCATCAGCTTGTGTAAAAGTATTGACATCATTTTGAGCAAGACTAGCTAATTGCGCCATTAAAGCTTGTGTTTCTTGTGAAGATAACTGTCCGGCTTGTAATGATATGTTAGTTCTTCCATTAGGAGTACTAACGACTTGTATATAGTTCGCTGATGTGATAGGATTATTCACTGACACAGATGTTAATTGTGGCAATTCAATTACTACTGGCAAATTCGCTATAACAGCCATTAAAGTCTTATCATCTACACCTGCTGTGCCTCGTTGTAGTCTTGTTAAGCCAAAATTAGTTAATGCTTGTATAGGATGTAATAAAGTGTCACCTTTATTGTATCCCACAAACGTACCGGCAGCAACTTGAGAATAAAAAATATTGTCAGCTTGTGCTTGTGTTGTGTCATTTGGAGCATTAAGTTGATACTTTGATCCAGACGGTAGAGTATATTTAAAAATTGCCATATTAATTTGTCTTAGTTATAGAAGTACCCGCCGGGATGGTAGGCGCACTAGGAGGACTTGAATTTGTTCCATCTCCAAGGTTAACATTAACTTGAACACCTTGATTATGATACGGCCATGGTTCATGCGCTGGTGCTCTAGTAACAATACTTTCAGTTCCAGCTGATTCAACTTTAAATCCAGATGCTGTATTAAAACTACTTGCAGGCATTGTATATTTTACTAAACCAGTCGGAGCAGATACACTTGCTGCAGAACCTGAATTTAAATCTATTGTTCCACCTTGTAATGCCAAACTACCACCAGAAGCCCATGCTCCCGATTTACTGTCAAACGTTAATTGTCCGTTACTTTTAACTCCTATTGTTGATTGACTAAACAATAGTAATTCTTCTTTAGTGGCACAAGTAAACTTACCCTCACTTTGCATCGTTGTAGATACATTGCTCATCATATTGATATTTCCGCCAGCCCAAACATTAAAATCTTTGTCAGCATGTAAATTCATTGTACCTTCTGTACGTAAATTTATAGAATTAGTAGTATAAACATCAAGTGTGCCCTCTAATCCAAATTCTAACCATACTTGTCCATTAGCATGAGCAATATAAAGATTATTTCCATCATCACTCATTGTTATTTGATGGCCTTTAGCAGTACGAATACGAACAATAGCAGTTTTACCGTCGGTTGCACCATCATCCATAACCACACTATGCCCACCTGTACGACCAACAACATTAGCATCATCAGCAGTCACTTCTCCGGATTCTACTTTTTGCTTAATAGTCGCATCTTGTAACCCACCTTGATAAATTGGTCTACCAGGAGTGCTTGTTCCTGTAACATTACTAGGACTTTCACGTTGGCTAGACGAATCTATTGGTCCACGAATAGGATCGCTAACTGTGCCCTGTTGAAACATAGTTGCTGCCTGATAACTGTGAACCGGCTTGTCTTTATTATAAAATTCTGGACTGTCAGCAATCTCAGTATTGGATTCTGCATTATTGATTTCTGTCGTTGGTAACTGTGGACTTTTTTCAAAATATGTTTCTTGATCTGCATTTTGTTTAACCGCATTTTTAACTGCGCCTATGGCAGGTACCATCTGACTAATAGTTTGGTCAGGCACTACTCCTATGAAATATCCCTGACTAGGATCGCCAGCAACGAAAAAACACATTAATTGTGTGCCAATATCAGGAGAACCAACTGCTGAACCATAACTTTGTTGATTACTAGTTGAGCCGTATGTTCCTACTCCCGCTGATGTACTTGTTTTTGGTGTTGACCCACCTTGTTGTCGCACAGGAGATACGGTTCGCCATAATGTTTTATCATTTTTATCACCACCGCCAAATTGTTCAATATAAACTTGAACTCTTCCGCTACGGGTAGGATCAACATTATTCATGATTTCACCTATGAACGGCCCAAAATCAGCAGGAGCTCCTCCTTTGTCAAATTTATATGATGATGATCTACCTGTTGCTCGTTGTACATTTAATGCCATTATTGATCCTTTGGAGCCATTTGTTGCGGCGCTGCGCCTGTTCGTGTAATTGGATTTGTTTGATTTGGATCGTTAGCTGGTGCTAAACAATTCGGTGGCAAATCCATAGCTGGTGTATCAAATCCATTCTCTCTAGCAAAAGCTTTTGCAGCAGGAGAAAGATTTCTATCTCTGTATTCAGACAAGTCTTTTGCTCTTGGGTACCAATCTGCGTACTGTTTGTTATATTGATCTATCATGTATTGCGGGTATGGATTAGGATTTTTAGAAAGTACCAATGGACTAAGGGCAGTATGAATTGATGCCATTTGATTATCATTAAACGGTTCACCAGGCACAACTAATTTGCCATCAAGAATACGTCGAGGAGTGCCATCAGGACCAATTGTGGGTGTATATGTAGCACCCGATGCAGTAGTTGAAACTTGTTTGCCGTCTGGGTTAGGATTAACGCCAGTTGGCGCAACAGTAACGCCCCCAGATGTTGGCGGTTTTGGTGGAGTAACCGGTTGAGTACCACGATTTACAACTGGTAAAGCTGAATCCCTTGGTTGTGTAATATTATTAACAGGAGGATTAACTCTTGTGCCGGGAACATTAGCAATAGGAGCGTTTGCCACCGCAGAATTTGAACTGCCAGGCGGAGATGTCCTCGAAGCAGGAGTACGAGCAGGGGAAGGAGTAAACCATTCTGTAATACCGTCTATAACTCTTGATATCAACGATTTTTCTTCAACAATAAATTTTTTAATTTGAAGCTCACTTAAGTTTTTAAGTACTGAACCTTCTAGTTCTTGTTCAAATCTTCCTTTGCTAAATGTAGACGTAACCGTCATTGCTCTATATGCGGCACTTGCTTGAGGTGGAGTTTTTGATAAATTATTGGAATTACCCTGCGTTGCTGATGAATTTATATCTATCAATCCTGTGCCCAATTCTGGAGCTCCTCCATTATTATAATCAGCAGGACTATTAAAATTAATTGCAAATACAACTTCTTGTGTTTCCGGACATACTGCCCCATTAGGATAAAATCCATCATAACACATGTCTTGTTCATTGAGGCCTAATATCTCACCTTGCAATAGCCATGCTGGATCACCTACTATTTTAATATTAACCTTTGCCATATCAGCAAAACTATATAAAAAATCAGCTGCGGTTGCTGCCGGCTCATTAGCTTTACTGGGAGCGCCTTGACTACTTTTTGTGGAGGGCTGAGCAGTTTTTATTACTCCTATATTATTTGGATCACCTGTATTATTAGCAAGAGCAGATCCTCCTCCACCTTGCAGAGCGGCTATTCCCGCTGCTATACTGCCTCCATTGCCGGCTATTGTCTGAAATAAAGTTGGAAATTTTTGTGAATAACTTAGTACTTGGGTGTTCAATCCTGTAAACCAATAATCATATAGCTTATGTACACCACGAAATTGAGATTCTGGAAAATAACTACTATCCATCTCGTTAATGGCGTATGGTGTTACAATATATGTAATACGATATGCATAGTCATTTCTTTGTTTATCTATAACATCACTAACAGGAACAGCATTGACTAATATTTTAAACCAAGCAGTGGGTTTATTTTTCTTAGAAGATGTGTTAGTTATATTAGGAGCTGCTACATCAAGTGTATTTGCTATAGAAGTTTGCTGATCAGTAATATAAGAACTATTGCGAACAACCTGCTCAATAATTTGCAAAATTTGAGTACCTTGAGATACTGCTTTATTTTGTGAATTAGTATTAGCAGTTCCTGAATTTGTTCCTGTTTTTGCTGCTGCAGTGTCACTAGAATTCATTGATGTCAATTTAAAATCAATAGCGCCAGGATTTTTTACCTTAGCAGAAGCTATAATATCGGATGCAAATTTTATTTCATAAACATTGGCAATTTCATATGTTCCATCTTTTACTAATTTTTGTTCATGTGCGTTTAACATATCACATAACCCTTTAGTTTCTGGTCCAGGTAAAGTTCCATTTGTTACTAATGAATATACTGATTTTATACCATTGACTACGTTGCGAACTTGCTGTATAGGATTAACTGCATTAAGTGCAGCTTCTACAATCGTAGGAGGTCTATTTATACCTACTCTGCCTAAAGATGTTGCCATGTTAAATTCCTTATATCACCTGAGTAGATGGATTAAATGTACCATCGCCAGTATTAGTTGGACTGTCTTTTGTGCCTAGGGGCGATGATGTTGCTGTTGCTTCTCTGCCATCTGCTAAATTACCCTGTTGTTCAGCCAAACTAGCAAGAATAGAATTTTTGCCTGATAAAATTTGACTAACTGTTTCTCCTGTAAGATCAATATTAGTAGGAGTACTTGCTAGTCCTGACGAAGATGCCTTAGCGTATGCTTTAGGTGCTCCTGTCACTTGATATACTACTGATTTACTTTCAACTGTAAAGTCAATATTTGTTATTGTAAATGGATAGTATCTAGTCAAAATTGCATTTTCTATATTAGGCACAGCACCAGGTAATCCAGTATCTCTACTAGGATCAGTTATTAAATTTCCATCAATATCCCATCCATAAAATGATACCACCAAACAGAAATCAGTATTAACAGGAGCAGCTCCCGGAATACCATCTCTGATAGCATAGTTAATATTTGGAATTAATGTCAATCCATTTGGCTCAGTAACTTTAAATGAAAGTTCGGAGACTTGTGATGCACTAGCATTAGTCACTACAGATTTTATTACTAAATCATCTAGATAATAATCTAAGGTAAAATATTTATTTCTGTTTGGTATAGACAAATCAATATCAGGTTGAGAAATTGCGTCATTATTACTAAATGCAACTCCAGTTTTAGTAACCGCATGTTTTTGTTGAGAAGCTCCTCCACTTTGCATTAACAATGACCAATTTCCAACTCCTATTCGTGAGGTGGCTGTTGCTGGATCTTTTTCCGTTATTCCTCTAACAAAATTACCTAGGCCTCTCCAAAATCCAACTTTTGCATTAGCACTACCATTTAACGCAGCGTATTGAGCGGGAGATAACATATACCAAGCAATATTGTAGGTATAACTAGCAAATTGATCTAAAATATTAGCACGAGGTTTAACAAAATTACTAGGTTGTCCATTTGAGTTTATTATAACTTCTCGTTGAGATTGTTTAGGTGGCAAATTAGGATTATCATCATTTGGCCAAGCAGGCGCTGGCGCTTGAGTAGCACCTCGATCTTGACCCCTAATAGTAGCATTGGGATTACCAAATGCTGCACCTCCCGGAACAAGAGTTACAAACTGTTCACGATGGATATATGGTCCATCGCTTGGAATACCTTGTTGAGTATCATTTGTTGTTCTAGTAGGAGCGGTCGTGCCTGTATCTTCATTAGGAACAGGTCTTACTACCCTAGATCGTAGGCTCCCTGGGGTTGGTGTTGTTGCCATGTTAGAATCCTAACGTTGATTTAAGAGTATTGATTTTAGGAAGATAAATTTGAGTTCCAGATGTAAAATCAAATGGTGGCGCCATTAATGTATTTGGGTTGCGTTGATAAAATACCCACCATAGATTACTATTGTCATACAAATCATGAGCAAGCAAATCTGGTCTATATTGATATGTTAAATTTATCATGAAATATTGATCGTCTGGCAATTTTGGTATAGGACGATTAACCATTACATCTAAAAAATATTGACTATATTGAGTCGCATAATATGGACTGGTTTGATTATAGGTAGCTGACATTACCAAAATCCTCCTCTAAGTTGATTTCCATTGGCATATTGTTTGAGACTAAATTGTTTACTAACTTGTTCTCTAGTATTGACCGGCAATAAGGTAATAGATATATCAATTTTAGTTGGAACATATGTTGGATTAGCCAACGCAGCATATGGCATACTAGGAGAACTACCAAAAGGCATATTAGATAATGCTCCTTTTGTTAATCTAGCATCTGCTAATCGTTGTGACGGTGTTGTGTTAACTGAATAACCATAATCTTTTCTATTATTTCGTTCTGTTAAGTTGGTTAACATTTGATTTGTAATATGTGCTCTAATATAATCAACGTCCTCTGGCAAACCATATGTAAAATTAGTAAGCAAACATGGATGATTATTAAATTGAAATTGCCCTAGCCCAGTTAAGAATAATAATGGAGGTGGAGTTCCTCGTTGAGCATCTTGGCCATAAAACATTTTTCCTGCTGAGCGAAAAAAATGTATCACAGCCAGTAAATAATTTGCCTCAGATGTATTTTGTGCTGTAAATTTTGCTGATATTTGAATATCACCAACTTGACTATTTTGATAATAATATCCACGAAAATTAGAATGCGTCACATCGTAATTTTGATAACTTGTTTTGTATGATACATCAATTTTTGGAGTATATGGAAATATTATACCATTAGTTGCTTTCAATGGTTGTAATATACCAGGATCAGGATCATTGTACAAATAACCCGCATTTTGTCCTAAACTCAATCTAACACGCCAGTCATAATTGCTGGAATTATCGCCTAATATTACTGCCTGTGCAGGTTGACTTCTAGCATTATCAACTCCAGCCTGTATCTCATTAGCAAGTGGACTTTGTGTTGCAAGCTGTTTTGCATATGTTGCACCACCTTGTGTATTAAGAAATTCTGTTGGTGAGTTGGCAGCAGCCGGTGCTATGGCAGATGCCGCAGCAGGATCTACAGTGGGATTTACCAAAGATTTTGCTGCATTTGCTTTTGCCCTAGCTTTTAAACTAGAGCTAGTATCTATGGCGTTATTTGTTGGAACTTCAGGATTTGTTGCTGGACTTACTGGATTAGCCGATGAGTTTACTGCAGGCGCAGATCCACCTTGAGCATAAAACTGTGATACTACATAATCGGGATATTTGTTGCCCATTGCTAAACCAGCGGCAACAGCTGCCATTTGAGCAGGAGTTAATTGTGTCCCCGGAGTAACCGGTTGACCAGCTATTAATAATATTGATGCTGTTGCCATTGTATTTTTCCTATATTGTTATTTATATCTTATATAATGTATAGATATTATACTAAATAACTTGACAATTGATTAAATTGTGTTATACTAAAATTAACTTAGTAGGAGACATAACTAGTGGCCACAAAACCCGTAGTAGCACCAGTAAAAAAAGTCATTTATCTCAATAATAGAGATTTGTTAAAGCAAATTCATTTAAGTAAAAATACATATTGTTCATTCTTAGATCCGGTGAAGGATCATCAATATGATATGATTTTGCCTAGTTTGAGTAAAATTAATCAACGAACAGTAGCAGAAGCCAGACGCAATCGCGCTGATCGTATCAAAAAAGAAACAAAAGTAATAGTTGATCCCACTAAGATACCAAACACTGACGTAGTATTCCGTATATCTTGCTGGGAACATATACCAATTGCTCCTAAGAAAATACCTAAAAGTGCCACCAAAAAGAAAAAAATTGAAGATATCTTTGATCTAGAAATAGTTGACGAAGAAGACATTTTAGATTTAATTGTGCCAGATCCAGTTGATGATACAGCAAAAAAGTATCTTAGATTGCCGTTTCCACCGTTTTATCATTATAGACTAGATGAAAATAAAAAACCTTATCTAGTTGGTAAAAGTCACTGGAAAGGTGATTTAGAAACAGGTGAATTCTGTAAAGATCATGGAACTATGACGCACACACTGGCTACTATGTTTATTAAACTATGTGATCGTTATGCTACCCGATCAAACTGGCGTGGTTATACATATAATGAAGAAATGCGTGGTGCTGCCCTAGTTCAATTGTCACAAATTGGGCTGCGTTTTGACGAAAGTAAGTCACAAAATCCATTTGCGTACTATACCGCAACAATTACCAATTCATTTACGCATATTCTAAACTCTGAGAAGAAAAATCAAAATATTCGTGATGATTTGCTTGAACAACATGGATTAACGCCATCCTGGTCAAGACAGAACTCTGGCAGACGAGAAGCACACGCACACGGGCCTGTAATTAACATTTCGGTTGATGAATACAATCAAGATTAACCATTTTAATTGTATTCTACTAAGCATTAGTTTATACTTGGACATATGACTAACCTATTTAAGAAGGCAGCGGTATGTACTGACCTACATTGGGGCTTAAAATCCAATAGTTTGGTACATAATCGTGATTGCGAAGCATTTATTGACTGGTTTATTACTAAAGCCAAGGAAGAAGGCTGTGAAACAGGACTTTTCCTTGGTGATTGGCATAATCATCGTGCTTCAATCAATTTACAAACACTACAATTTAGTGTACGGGCATTAGAAAAGTTATCTAAAGCATTTGACAAATTTTACTTCATTCCTGGCAATCATGACTTATATTATCGTGATAAACGTGATATTCATGGCGCCGAATGGGCTAAACACATTCCAAACATCATTATTGTAAACGATTGGTTCTCAGAAGGCAATGTTACCATTGCTCCATGGCTAGTCGGCGATGATCATAAAAAAATTCAGAAGCTAAGTGGTCAATACATGTTTGGTCACTTTGAATTACCTCATTTTAAGATGAATGCTATGGTAGAAATGCCAGATACAGGCGAAATTAAGGTAGATCACTTCAATGGCTTTGAAAGTGTGTATAGTGGCCACTTCCATATGCGACAAAAGAAAGAAAATGTCACGTATATTGGTAATTGCTTTCCTCACAACTTTGCCGATGCAGGGGATAGTGCCCGTGGCATGATGGTAAAAGAATGGGGCATGGAAGACAAGTATTTTTCATGGCCAGGACAACCATTGTATCGTGTACTTAAGCTAAGTGATGCAATTGACAACGGAGCAAGCATCTTTCAACCTAATATGCTAGTTCGTGTTGAGTTAGACATTGGCATTAGCTATGAAGAAGCTAATTTCATCAAAGAAACATTCATCAAAGACTATAAATTACGTGAAATGGCGTTAATTCCAGTTAAAACTAACTCAGTTGATACCGATTTAGCACCCGGAGAGATAAAATTTGAGTCAGTAGATCAAATTGTCACTGATCAAATAACAAATATTGAGTCAGAGTTCTATGATCCAAAGTTATTACTAAAAATTTACCAAAGTCTATGATTAATATACAGAATTTAACAGTAAAAAACTTTATGAGTGTCGGAAACGCCACTCAAGCTATCAATTTTGATCGCAGAGACTTAACATTAGTGCTAGGAGAGAATTTAGATCTTGGCGGAGACGGATCTCGTAATGGAACTGGTAAAACTACCATTATTAACGCATTATCATATGCGCTATATGGTGTTGCATTAAGCAATATTAAGCGTGATAATCTAGTTAACAAAACTAATGGCAAAAACATGGTAGTATCATTAGATTTTGCTATAGGAGAGCAACAATATCGCATTGAACGTGGGCGTAAACCTAATTTGCTCAAGTTTTATGTCAATGACAAAGAAACAGAAGCACAAGACAACGCCCAGGGTGATAGCAGAGAGACACAAGGTGCCATTGAAGACATGTTAGGCATGAGTCATGACATGTTTAAGCATATTATGGCACTTAATACGTACACAGAACCGTTTTTATCACTAAAAGCCAACGATCAACGCACTATTATTGAACAATTACTTGGTATTACGTTACTGAGTGAACGTGCAGATCGTATTAAAGAGCTAAATCGCACTACAAAAGATAGTATCCAAGCTGAAGAAGTTAGAATTAGAGCTGTTCAAGACGCAAACAAACGAATAGAAGAACAAATTATCTCTCTAAAACGTAGACAAACACTTTGGACTACTAAAAACACAGAAGATACATCAAAACTTGAAGAAGCATTAGCTTCATTACAGGAAATTGACATAGATTTAGAGATTCAAGCGCACAAAGATCACTCAGCGTGGGATCAAAAGCGAAAGGATATCAATGAACTAACTACGCAAATCAGTAGAGTCAAGTTAGACATTACTAGGGAAGAAAAATCAATCAGTAGACTACTTTCTGAAATCAAAACGCTTGCAAATCATGAGTGTCACACGTGCGGGCAAGAGTTCCACGATAGTAAGCATGAACAGGTATTAGCGGCAAAACAGAAAGAATTAGAAGCTGCAGAGGCAGCAAATAAAGAATACAATGAATTACTAACAGACTTAAACGATGCACAGCTATCCCTAGGCATATTAGGCAAACCACCTAAGATGTTTTATGATAAGGAAGAAGATGCGATTCAACATCGTGCTACTATTGCTGGGCTGCAAGTTCAATTAGAGAATAAACGTACTGAGATAGATCCGTATGCTGATCAAATTACTGAAATGACTGAGCAAGCATTGGCAGAAGTTACATATGATGCATTAAATGATCTGACTAGAGTGCAAGAGCATCAAGACTTTTTATTAAAATTACTTACTAGTAAGGATAGTTTCATAAGAAAGAAGATTATTGAACAGAATCTATCATATCTTAACACAAGATTAACACATTACCTAGATCGTATTGGATTGCCTCATACAGTTGTATTTCAAAATGACCTTTCAGTCAGCATTGAAGAGTTAGGACGTGATTTGGATTTCGGAAATTTGAGTCGCGGAGAGACAACAAGATTAGTGCTAAGTATGAGTTGGGCATTTAGAGATGTATTTGAATCATTGTACACTCCAATAAATGTTCTTTTTATAGATGAATTACTCGATACTGGGCTTGACTCGCAGGGTGTAGAAAATGCTCTAGGGTTATTAAAGCAAATGGCAAGAGAAAGGCATAAATCAATTTGGCTCGTATCTCACAAAGACGAACTTGCTGGACGTGTAGAGAATATCCTTAAAGTCGTGAAAGAGAACGGATTTACAAATTATTCCAATGATATAGAGGTAACATAAAAATATGAGTGGTATCAGAAAGTTAATAACTAGTATATGTCATGGCTTTTTGAAAACACTCATGTTGAGATACTACCAGAAGATTGTGTCGGATTTGTTTATTTGATTACAAATAATATATCCGGCAGAAAATACATCGGAAAAAAACTATCAAAATTTAGTAAGACAACATATAAAGTAGTAAAACTTAAGAACGGCACCAAAAAACGTAAGAAAATTAGAAGCAAAGTGGATTCAGACTGGCAAGATTATTATGGTTCGTCTGATGAACTAAAAAAAGATGTAGAGTTACTAGGCATTGACAAGTTTACTCGTGAAGTGTTAAAATACTGTAAGAGTAAAACAGAATTATCATACTATGAAGCAAAGTATCAGTTTGATAATGATGTGCTGTTAGATAAGGTTAAATGGTATAATGCATGGATATCAGTAAAAGTCAGGAGATTTCAATAAATAGAAGTGTAGTTCGCGATGTTGAAGCATCCAACTACTCTAACAGTTTATATGGAACTATCAGCATGATATATTTATATCTAAAAACACACAACGCTACTGGTTTAAAATATCTCGGTAAGACGATTTCCGATGATCCCTATTCATATNAAGGATCAGGCAAAGTTTGGAAAAGACACATTAAAAAACACGGATACGATGTTACTACTGAAATTTTATGTGAGACAAACGACCCAGTCAAACTTAAAGAAGTTGGTATATTTTATTCAAACTTATGGAATATAGTGGAATCCAAAGAGTTTGCTAATATAATTCCCGAAATGGGTGATGGTGGAACTCAATTATGGACTAAAGAAAGTAGAGAAAAACTGTCAAATTCTATTAAAGGTAAAAAGCATAGTGACGAGACAAAGAAAAAATATTCAGCCGCGCAACAAAAGCAAGCACCATACTTAAGTAAAAAAGTAAAAGAATATTTGTCAATACCTGAAAATTATATAAAAAGATGTGAACAACTAGCATCTAATTGGGATAGACCAGAACATCGTGAAAAAATGTCCAAGAAAATATCAGCATTAAAATGGTGTAACGACGGCATTAGTAATTACAGAAAACTTATTATTCCAGAAGGAATGGTATCAGGAAAATTAAAAAATAAAAGTAAAGCACCTTAGTAAATCAAAAATTTTTCAGTCAAATAGCACTACCGCACCAACTCGGAAAGTAGTTATGTTTACTGCGAAACTATTAAATCATTATATAAAGCATCATACAAACCATTAGACAGGCATCAACAAGCAAAGTTAGGGGAAGCCCAACACTATTGCTGAAACCAGTGAAACCCTGGAGAGCATCACACTGACAGTGTTTGGTCGAGGCGGCTCGACCCCCGTTGAGGATTGGTGAGAAACCCAATTCGGATAGAAGAGGCGCAAGCTTACTCGGGTGTCAAAGGCAAAAGCCAACTTAAGGCAACAAATGGTTTGGGCAACGTGAAAAAGATACGACCCATGCTTATAGGACTTCGATTTATTATGGGGTTACTAGGGTTCCGTTGATATGTGAAGCTAGAGTAGGGGGTACCGGTCAACCGCCTCCGAGTGTGAAAGCACAATCTCTTTATAATAGATGTCCTCAGTCTCAGACGAAGAGAACATTTTTTTCACCGTGCTTACGGTGAATTATGTCCTAGTTCTAGACGAATAGTATAAACTGCAACTACTAATAATGGAAAGAAGAAGACGAGCGTAAGCGAGTCTTAGATTAGCGAAGCTAATCTCTTAAAGGTAAAAGAAATTTAAGACACTCATGCATTATGGGAGTCATGTCTAAAGAAAAGAGAAGACGGAGCTTAAAAAAATGGCAAGCCACTTTTTTTTGTGGTTTCCATGTTATCTTTGATAATACCACTAATTAGTTTTCTCTCTGACACACTTAGTTGCAAGGCTTGATCATATGGCAATCCGCCTCTCATGTACCAAGCCATGCGTAACGCCTCAAGTCTAATATCATTTATCTCCTTCTCCATCTTATCAATGTAGTTGGATATGCGTTCAGCATCTAATACTAGGAGGCGCGCCCGAAAAAAGTTGACATATCCAATGTAATACTTTGTGAATACTCATTTTCACATGCATTACACTTAATCATGATAGGTTGCATCTCTGCTTCTGCTTTATGTTCAACTACGTAGTTTTGAATAAGATTAAACAACTTACTATCACAATTTTTAAGAAATTCGGTAATGTATTCTTGTTCTGTAACCATAGCCGATGGAGTTTTTACAGTTAAAATACTTTGACTTAGTGCTGATACCGTCATTTCTGTCATGCGTTTTAGCGCATCAGACATAGCTGTTAGTTGAGCTGTATCTACAGATCCTTCTGCTGATAACGATTGAAAAATACGCTGTTCATCAAATTGAATTTTATTATTATCAGACAGATTCTTGTATGTCATTGGTCTAAAATAGATTTCAATATCTCCTTGTTTAATAGGAGCAGTATAATCTGGCTTTTTCATTCTATCAAGGACTGTACGCAGGTCAACACCGTATTCATCTTCATTTTGGCAACTAGGACATGTTGTTGAAAATGTCATATCATGTCCGTAACTGGCAATACGAATACCAACTAAGATTGAATCAATGTCAATAGATGGAATTGCCCATGCATCTTTGATTGCTGGAACACAACTTTGAATAACATTGATAACAGCCTGCCCACTGAACAAGGCATCGGGTGTGCGGTATGTGATTTCGTCAATAGCAGTCATGGGAAGTACTGGAACTTCACCATTTTGGGGCATTTCAATTGCTCCATCTGGATAATAATTGCCCTGGCTTGGCAATTTAATGTAAATTGATGGTTGTCTAAAATATTGACTTAGAGGATTCATGTTTTTTCCTTGTATAAATATTAGTTATGCAAGATCAAATGACACCAGAAGAAATTCAACACTATGTGGACGAGTATAATAGGGCGTTGGCTGAAGGAACACCCATAACTCAAGCACTTAGGGACTCATTAAAAGATGCTTCTGTTGGTATTAAAGGATATTCTGCTCAATTACGAGCTAGTCAAAAAACATTAACCTCAAGTTTAATAGGACTTGATACTACTTTACAAGATGGACAAGGTGGAGCTGCAGTTTACAATAAAGTTGTAGCAGACGGCGCTAAAACATTTTCAGATTGGAATAGAAATGCTAAGGATGGTAGTAATACACTAGGTAAATTTGTAGAAGGTCTGGCTTTTTTAGAAAACAAAATAGCCACACTAGCGGATCAAGAATATAAACTATTTCAAGACTTAAGTAGATCAGGTTTAGCTAAGGGCATGGATGATGCCTTTAAAAATCTTCAGGCAGCGGGTTATACGTCAAAGGAAATAGGTGAATATGGTTCCTTAATGAAGCAAAATTCCACTATATTAGCTACATCAAGTGGAACTGCTCAAGAAGGTCTTACTAAATTTTCAAAAATATCTAAGGAAATTCAAACGTCTGGTTTACAGACACAGTTCATGCGTATGGGCATGACTATTCCTAATATTAATTCTGGTATAGCAAATTATATAAAATTTCAACAGATGGGTGGAAGAGCTTTAGAAAAAGATAGCTCTGAAACTGTAAAAGCCGCTGCTGAATTCATGGTTGAGCAGGATAAATTAACAAAATTAACAGGTTTAAGTGCCGATGAACAGAATAATATTCGTGCAGAAGCAATGGCAACGGAACAATATGCTGCTAGAACTTTTGAATTACAACAGATAGCAGCCAAGGGTGGCGAAGAAGGTAAAAAAGCTCAGGAAGAATTAAAGTTTAACGATCAAGTATTACAAGTAGCTAGGTCTTCTATGGGACCTGCTATGCAAAAAAATGCCACTATGTTCTTAGCGGGAGCAGTCAATAGTCCTGGCTACCATACATTTCAGCGATCTTTAGGCACTTCTGCTACTTATATCCAGCAAGGTGGCAGAGATATAGGCGAATTACAAAATAGATTTGGACAAGATGCGACCAGAATTACAACTACCATGGGTGGATTAGCCAGAGTAGGAGCGTTTGATAAAACATTTGGACCTATATCAGAATTAAGTAAAGGCCAGGCTCTTGCAATGATAGATCACACTAAGAGTGTGAAAGAAGCAACAGCACAACAAAAAGATCAAGCAGGTGGTAAAGAAGGTAATTTATTTTTCCAGGGTGTTACTGCTAATACTGTTGAAACTTATCAAAATATCCGTGATTATGCTCAATCAACAGAAAAAGTACTTGATCTTGGCATGGGAATGGTCACATCTAGTTTAGTGACATTATCGGGAGCAGCGCAACAAGCTGCAGGAGTATTAGGACAGTTAGCAGGAAAAGAAGGCCAACAGGGTGGTGGATCAACGCTACTTGGTAAAGTTGGCTCAGGAATTATGAATGCTGCTAGTAGTCCATTGGGATTATTAACAGGTATATTCTCAGAAGGTGGGTATACAGGACATGGCGGTAAATATGAACCCGCAGGAATAGTACACAAAGGCGAATATGTAATTGATGCTGAAACTACTAAAGCATTAGGATTGAATAACGGTGTTCCTGGATTTTCAGAAGGTGGGTATACAGGACATGGCGGTAAATATGAACCTGCTGGTATAGTTCATAAAGGCGAATATGTAATTGATGCTGAAACTACTAAAACATTAGGATTGAATAAACCAGGTAGTTCAGGCATACGATATGCTGATGGAGGTAAAGTTGTTGCGCCTGATGCAAACACAGCAAAATTTCTTGCTAATACTCCTAATCCTCAGGGTTATCAATCATTTAAACAAAATGTAGCTAGTTCTTCCAATACATCTGATCAATTTAATGTTGAACAGATGAAAAAATTAACAAATAGTCTTATTGGTTTTCAGCTTGGTATGTCGCAAGCAACTACTCAAGTTAAGACTACGAGCAATGAAGCAGCTAATACAGCACAAGCATATTCTAACATTTTATCTGAACAAAAAGATAGCGCAGAAACATTAGCAAAGGGTTTAGGTGGCTCAATGCCATCAGTAGTTAACAGTTTTTCTTCTTTGTCAGTTACGACTAATAAATTATCTGAATTGGTTGAATCATTGCAAAGTAAATCTAAAGAAGATAAAGATGATCCATCTACTTCAATATTAGAAAGCACTAAAAATTTATTGATGTCAACTTTTGATAAAGTTAAAAGTTTTTTTAGTTTTGGTTCTGGCACTAATGAAGCAGCTGGAGGAACACCAGCAAAATCTGTTCCCGCGGGAGGTGGCGGTGGCGGTGGAGGAGGAGCTCCTAAACCTGCCGCTCCACAAAAAAATAACGCACCAACTGAACAGGTGCCTTCTGGAACACCTCCTACGCCTGCAGAAGCAAAAACAATGACATCTGCCCCCGCGGGAGGTGGCGGTGGCGGTGATGGCCAAGTGGCAGGAGTTAAGCCCGACGTATTATCTAAAAAAGAAGGAATAGAATCAACTATAGGTAAAAAATTAACAGTAACTAGTGGATTTAGGCCAGGCGCAGCTAATCACGGATCTGGAGATGCTATTGATTTGGGTTTTGGTGCTAATCAATTAAGTGAAATCGATAGAAATAAGTTATATGTTAAGGCTCTTGATTTAGGATTTAATGGAATAGGAGCAGAATATAATGCTCCCGGCGGTGCTCATATTCACTTGGATACATCTCATCCTGGATTAATGGCGTGGGGAAGTAATTATAAATGGCCTCCTACTGGAGATTCTCCATTTTTAACTCAATTAATCACTGATCGTAGAGCAGGAAAAACCGACACGCCAATGCCATCATTAGAAAAAGGTGGTATAGCAAGTGATCCTGATGTTAGCGCACCTAGTAATGGATACGAGACAACATTGCCCGGCACAGACGCGGTTGTTCCACTGCCAGATGGAAGATCAATTCCAGTTCAAACTAATGTAAGTGGAGGCGGCGGGTCAACAGAACAAGTAGCACTATTAACACAAGAATTAGCTAAGTTAGATTCACTGTTGAGTGTTATGACAAAGCAAAACGATATCACTAATCGTATGTTGTTACAACAAGGTTAAAAGATATGGAACGTTACACTCCACAAGAAACAGCGGAAATTATACAAAGATTCAATGATACAGTATCTAGAGGAATACCTGTATCCGCTGAATTGGCAAAGGAAATGCGTGATGCTACAACTGACATTAAGAATTTCTCTGATACACTAGCTCTTAATTCTAAAAATTTAAAAGATGCGGTATTTAATACAGCTAATCGCATGTCTGAGGGTGCAGAGGGACTTGAAGTTTTCAGTGATGTTATGGACAAAGCTGGAGTATCCTTTGACTCTATGTTCAGAGTATTTCCTTCAGCTGGTAGTTTGTTAGGAAAAGCAGCAAACGCAACTGGAAAATTAATTGCTGCTTCTTTAAAACAAGGAGATGCATTATTTAAGAATTACCAAGATATGAGTAGATCTGGACTCGTAGTTGGTATGGATTCCACTTTTAAAAATCTTCAAGCAGCTGGTTATACTGTAGCTGAGATAGGTAATTTTACTACACTAATGAAAAATAATGCTAATACATTTGCATTATTAGGTGGAACAGCAGCAGATGGAATGAATAAGATGGTTGATGTTTCCAAATCTATTAACAGTTCAGGATTAATAGAAGAATTTGGAAACATGGGCATGTCTGTTGAAGATGTCAATACTAGTATTCTTGAATATACTAAATTTCAACAATTGACTGGATCAGCCAAAATAAAATCAACCAGAGAAATGCGAGATGGAGCTAAAGCTTACATTGAACAACAAGATCGTCTGACTAAGTTAACTGGTATAAATGCTGCAGAGCAAAATAAAGCATATGAAAAAGCTTTACGCATGGAACAGTTCAATTATACTCAGAACATGTTACAAAAACAAGCAGACGCAGGGGATAAAGACGCACAGGCAAAATTAAAACGCAATGAGGAGATGATAAAAATATTTGCGGCACCTGATCTTGCCCCTATGTCTGATTCAATTGCCATGTTATTATCAGGCGCAGTAAATGATCCTGGATATATTAAGGCAGTACGAGCATTACCAAACGTTGCTAAGATGTTAGAAAAAGGTGTAACAGATACTGGCACACTTATGAATCAAGCAGCACGAGATGCTAGTGCTACTGTATCGGGTAATCTTGATTCAGCTAAAGCTGGTATATTTGAATCAAATTTTGGTTCATTGCCTGCTTTAATAGGATTAGGAGCTAGAGCAAATACAGATTATACTAAAGAATTAGAAAAAACTAAAAAAGATCAAGAAGAACAACAAAGTGGAAAACATGATAATTGGTTTTTCAAGTCAAAAACTTCTGATATGACTAAAATTAAACAGTCTAATCGTGATATAGCAAAATCGTTTGATCATGTAATTAATGAAGGTTTAGGTCCTGCAACTACCGCAGTGAAACTAATGTCGACCGCAGCATCAGAAGCCGCTAATTTCATAGCTTTTGGCAAAAAAGGACAACAAGGCGGCACAATGTTAGGAGGATTGTTTGGAAATTCTGGATCAGGCAGAAGAACAGAGGGTTTTGCTGATGGTGGATTGGTAGGTGGTACTGAAAATAGTAAAGAATTTGGTGGAATATCTGCGTTATCACAAGTAGGCGCGACAGGCGGGTTTGCTAAAAATTTTGGTGTGGGCGGCACTACTGAACCTATTAATAAAAAAGAATTAATGAAAAGAGGATTAGCAAAAGATGCGCCAGAATCACTGCAAAAATTAGCTAACAAAATAGGTATCAAAGTCAGTAAAGATTCAACATCTAGAAAAACTGAAACAAAAAACAAAGGTAGCAAAGATCATTCGTTGTTTAAAAAAATGACAAATGTTTTAAAAAATCCATTTATGCCGATCGGCTTAGGATTATCAGATGATAATGAAAAAAATGATGTAGATTACCTTGGCTCTAAGAAATTTAAATATAAAGAAGGAGATTTCAATAAGGCAGCTGATGAATTGGGCGTAAAAGAACCAACCAATCCTTACGGCACAGGTGGATTTGCGTTAGGAGGATATGTAGATGGTCCTAATAGTAAAACACCTAGTAGATTAGGAACACAATCTATTGCTAGAAATAACACAGACAAATCAATTGAAAATTTAACAATATTACTTGATAAAGCTACTACGTCTCAAAAAGATTACACTGCTGCTAGTACAAAATCTTTCAAAGATCAACAAACTAGATTATTTTTATCTGAAAATGATGCTACACAAGACAAAGAAAAAGTAAATGTTGATCAAACAAATATTAATAATACTGTATCTGGATCAGTAAAAAAAGGCATTGTTCCGGTTGAAAAATCATTTAAAACTTTCAGTGATTTATTAAGTTCTGGATCTTTATCAATCAGCATTAAAGAAGGCGTTGAAGATAAAGTAAAAGAAGTAACAGCATTAATTGCTAAAGGAGCCTCATTAACTACTCGTAGTACAGCACCAGCTCCTGCAACTCCAAAATTAGTGGGTGGTACGTTAACTGGATCATCTGGTGGATCATCTGGTGGATCATCTGGTGGATCATCTGGAGAAACAACTGGTGGTTCAGCGGGCGGTTCAGCCGGGGGCACAACTGGTGGAACAACGGGAGCGGCAGAAGGTACTCCTAGTGGTAGTCCAGGGGGCACTGCTGCTAATGCTATGAAACTTAATACTGCTGGCACTGGCAGTGTTGCGGGAGGCACAGCTGAGACAGAAAAAGCCGGAGGATTAGCAGAAGGCACTGGACCAACCACAGTTGGACAAAACCAACAATTATTTTTACAAGCAATGACTGATTTAGGCGTCACTGATCCCAAAATAAGAGCAGCTATGGCTGCTAGTGCTGAGGGTGAGTCTGGATTTAAAATGCAATCAGAGATTGGATATGAAAATACTAGTAATGCAAATATTAGGAAATCATTTGGAGCAGGATCAATTTTTGGCAAAATGCCTGATGATGAACTGACTAAATTAAAAGCAGATCCTGTACAATTTTTTGATTATGTATATGGAGATAAAAATCCAGCATTTAAAGGTTATGGCAATGATCAACCCGGAGATGGATACAAGTATCGCGGACGTGGATTTATTGGTATTACATTTAAAACTAATTATAAAAAATATGGCGAAAAATTAGGCATAGACTTAGTTGGAAATCCAGACTTAGCCAATGATCCAAAAATAGCAGCTAAAATTGCCGTTCTAATGATGCTAGATGGAATGAAGCGGAATCCAAGCGCAGATCCATATACACAAGTAGCACGTAGTATTGGTAACTCAAATGAAGTTACAGAGCAAAGAAAAAAAGACGCATACGCAAGAAACATGCAAACTGGTGAGTTTGGCACAGAAAAAGTGGCTGACTTATCATTTATGAAAAAAGGCGGAGCAGCTACACAAACAGCTTCGACAACTGCTCCTGTAGGAACAGCCGCTGCCGAAGTTCCCGCTGCTTCTGTTGCTGCAGCTCCGACAACAGGAACACCTGGTAAAACAATGCAATCAGCTCAAAGAGGCGGAGTTTTATATGGTGACATGAGTGGTTATCAAGCAATGTTACACGGAACCGAAGCTGTAGTGCCTTTACCTGATGGCAAATCAATACCAGTTAATATGCCAGAACAAAATAATGAATCTGAAGCATTAGTTGCTTTATTATCGGCAAAAGTACAAAAATTAACCCTATTAGTTGATGGAATGTCTAAACATATGGAAATGTCAAGGCAGTTATTACAACTACAGAGTTAATAAACTAAATAACTGACTATGGCAACTTCAAACGGTACTAACGGACGCAACGGTTCTTGGCGCAAATATTTTAAACTCGCTGATACAAATCAGATGGGGCAACTTAGCCCTATTTCTGGTAAAAATAATTTTGGATTACCTGGGTATAACAGACCAGGTTCTGATTTTGAAAGTGGAACTAGAAATGAATTTGCGTTTCGCAATTATGCCAGCAGATTGCCCGAAGTTTACTCTGGACATCCAAATAGATTAGAACGTTACAATCAATATGAAAATATGGATTGTGATAGCGAAGTAAATGCTTGCTTAGATATTATTGCTGAATTTAGTACACAAGCTAATGGTGACAATGGCACTCCATTTGATATTGATTTTGGTGAAAACCCAACTGATCATGAAATTGAAATTATTAAAAAACAATTAAAACAATGGACTAAATTAAACAAACTAGATCAGCGTATTTTTAAATTGTTTAGAAACGCCATCAAGTATGGCGATCAAGTTTTTGTTCGTGATCCAGAAACATTTGAAATGTATTGGATTGACATGATTAAAGTGGCTCGTATTATTGTTAACGAGTCAGAAGGCAAACGGCCTGAGCAATATATCATTCGTGATATTAACCCTAACTTTCAAAACATGAGTATGGCGGCTAAAACTACATCTGATTATTATGTAAGTAGGTCAACCGGTTCAGTTACAACGGGTAATAACTACAATGCGCCAAATGGTGGTGGTGGTGGCGGTGGTGGTGGCGGAGTTGGCAATAGTCGTTTTACTCAAGCTATGAATGAGTCATGTATTGATGCCAAACACGTTGTTCATTTAAGTTTGAATGAAGGTTTGGATTATTTTTGGCCATTTGGACAAAGTATTTTAGAAAATATCTATAAAGTTTACAAACAAAAAGAATTATTAGAAGATTCAGTGCTGATTTATCGTGTTCAACGTGCTCCGGAACGCCGTTTATTTAAAATTGACGTGGGTAATATGCCTAGTCATATGGCTATGGCATTTGTTGAGCGTGTTAAAAATGAAATGCATCAACGCCGTATTCCTACTGTCACGGGTGGCGGAACTAACATGATGGACGCTAGTTACAACCCATTAAGTGTAAATGAAGATTATTTCTTTCCACAAACGTCAGATGGTCGCGGCAGTTCAGTTGAAGTATTGCCGGGCGGACAAAATCTTGGCGAAATTGATGATTTAAAGTATTTTAATAACAAAATGGCACGTGGATTACGTGTGCCAAGTAGTTATCTTCCAACAGGTCCTGATGATAGCGCAGCAACTACAAATGATGGCAAAGTAGGAACAGCTTTAATACAAGAATTCCGTTTTAACAAATATTGCGAACGTTTACAAAAACTGATTATGCAAAAGTTAGATGATGAATTTAAGATGTTTTTAAATTGGAGAGGCTTTAGCATTGATAGTAGTATTTTTACATTACGATTGACTCAGCCACAAAATTTTGCTAGTTATCGTCAATCTGAGCTTGATACTGCTCGTGTGAGTACATTCACTGCTATTGAACCACTGCCATATCTTTCAAAACGTTTTTTATTAAAGAGATATTTAGGTCTTACTGAAGAAGAAATCCTTGAAAATGAAACATTATGGAAAGAAGAACGTGATCTTTCTGAAGTTCTTAATGTTTCTGGTCAAGACTTACGCTCAGTTGGGGTAACTCCTGCTGGCATGGATGCTGATATGGATATGGGTGATGATTTAGCAGATACTGGCGTAGGCACAGCAGATGTTGATGCTGGCGCAGGACCAGCAGCTGCTCCACAAACATCGCCGGGCGCAGGTAGTGTAGGCAGTCCAGCTGGTAATACAGCAGGTGTATAGCTCTAGTATAAAAGATAAATAATAAATCATGATAATAAACGAAATTTACGAAAAAAGTCCTGAATCTTATCAAGATTTAGAAAACGATAATTCCCAACCACAGATGGGTCAATTACGCAAAACTCGTTTGACATTAACTCAAATTCGTAAATTGCGTCAGATGAATGATATTCGTAAAATAGAACATAAAAGCAAATTAAAATATGTTAAGGCGCAATATTCTCCTCCAGTCGAGCCTGCTGGCCCACAGATGTAATACAAATTACATAAAATAGTCATTTTTTTCGTCTTAAATTGATAATATTATTAGTTAATACTAAGTATTAGCACGAGCCATCATCCAAGGAGATAATATGACATCGAAATTTGAACAGTTAATCGAGTATGTGATTAACGATGACGAACAAAAAGCCCGCGAGCTTTTCCATAACATCGTAGTTGAGAAATCACGCGAAATTTATGAAAATTTAATGAACGAAGAAGACGTCGAAGAAAGCGAAGAGTTTGACGAAGAAGAAGATATTGAGGAAGGCATGGACAATACTTCTGGTTCTGCTAGTCAAGATATGGCGCAAGAAGTCGAAACTGATCAAAGCGGCATGAACGAAGAAGAAGAAGAAGAAGAAGAAGATGCTGAATTTGATGACGAAGCTGAAGATGATGGTGAAGATCTTACAAAAGATATGGAACATGATCATGACGACGACGACGAAGAAGGTGATGAAGATCTAGAAGATCGTGTAGTTGATCTTGAAGACAAACTTGACGAATTAATGGCTGAATTTGAGCAATTAATGGGCGATGAAGCTGGTGAAGATCATGATGGTGAAGATGATTTTGACATGGAACCAGAAGATGGCGAAGTTGGCGGCGATGCTTATGCTGATGATGATACATCAGAATTTCAAGACATGCCAATGAGTGAAAACGTTAGTTTAGAAAAAGTTGCTCCTGCAAAAATGGGTGACAACGGCGCTAATACTAGATCACCAACTACATTCAATTCAGGCGCAGCCGGTATGCAAGGTAAGCCAGTACGTAATGTAGCTTCTGAGTCAAATCCAGATGGCACAGCTGCATACAAAGCTCCTACAAGTTATGCTGACAAGGGCCGTGGCGATCTTCCAGGCGCAGGTTCATTTAAAAATGTTCCAGCAAAAGGTGGCGCAAATGCTAAATTAGCACCAGCTCCAAAACCACATTTAGCCCAGGCATCTGGCGTTAATACAAAAACACCTTTTCCAAAAGGTTAATAGACTGATATGGCTCGCAACACATATCTCAAAGAACATCTAAGCTTCACTCAGGCAAAAGTCGAACTTTTAACTGAGGAAGCCCATGATGGCGGCAAAACCCTTTATATGAAGGGTATTTGCATTGAGGGTGGCATACGAAATGCTAATGAGCGTGTATATCCAGTAGATGAAATTGCCAAAGCAGTAGATACAATCAACGAACAACTTAAGACAGGTCATTCTGTATTAGGTGAAGTTGATCATCCCGATGATTTAAAAATTAATTTAGATCGTGTTTCGCACATGATTGAAAAAATGTGGATGGAAGGTCATTGTGGTTATGGCAAATTAAAGATATTAGGAACACCTATGGGTTTACTTGTGAAAACAATGCTAGACCAAGGTGTGAAATTAGGGGTTAGTAGTCGTGGATCAGGAAATGTCAACGACTCCAACGGACATGTCAGTGACTTTGAAATCGTCACTGTTGATGTAGTTGCTCAGCCAAGTGCTCCAAACGCATATCCAACAGCAATTTACGAAGGTTTGTTAAATCATGCCGGCGGACAAAAGTTATTGGAAATGTTTAAAGATCCGGCTAAAAGCAACAAAGCGCAGAAGTATGTATCAGGCGAAGTTCTTCGTTTAATACGTGCTCTGAAGATCGAAGGAAAATAATATGCTAGACGCATTGAAACCGTTACTAGATAGCGAGTTTGTTACTGAGGAAGCGAAAGCTGAAATCAACGAAGCTTGGGAAGCCAAGATTGTTGAAGCCAAGGAACAAGCACGAGCAGAACTCCGAGAAGAGTTTGCTCAACGCTACGAGCATGACAAATCAGTGATGGTGGAAGCCTTAGATCGCATGGTAACAGAAAGTCTTGTCGCAGAAGTTCAACAAATTAAGGCCGAAAAAGCCGCACTTGCTGAAGATCGTGTCAAATTCCAACGCAAAATTAAAGAAGATACTAACAAGTTTAACAACTTTATGGTATCTAAATTAGCAGAAGAAATTGGCGAATTGCGTAAAGATCGTAAAACACATAATGAGGGTCTTCAAAAGTTAGAAGGCTTTATCGTTCATGCGTTAGCCCGTGAAATCCGTGAATTCCAAGAAGACAAACGTGATGTAGTTGAAACTAAAGTTCGTTTAGTTCAAAATGCACGTGGTCAATTGGAAGCACTAAAGAGCCGTTTCGTAAAAGAATCTGCTGAAAAAATGACACGAGCTGTATCCAAGCATCTCAAAGCTGAACTCAGCCAATTGAAAGAAGACATCCAAGTTGCTCGTGAGAACAATTTTGGTCGTCGTATTTTTGAAGCATATAGTACAGAATTCGGAGCTACTCATCTTAATGAGAAAGCTGAAGTCCGTAAACTGCACGATATGATTGCTCAAAAAGATCAAAAAATTGCTGAAGCCATCAAATTCGCTAAGAAGGCAACTGTCTTAGTTGAATCTAAAGAACGTGAAGTACGCATCTTAAAAGAATCCAATGTACGTAACCGCACAATGGAAGAATTGCTTAGTCCTCTAAATGAAGAAAAGCAAGAAGTAATGCGTAATTTACTTGAAAGCGTTCAAACTTCACGTTTGAAAGGTGCTTTTGAAAAGTATCTACCAGCAGTTTTAGAAAATCGCTCTGTAAAAGCTAAAAAAGTAATTGCAGAAACATTAACTGAGGCAACTGGCGATAAATCTGCCCGTGTCCAAGAGCAAGAAGACGAAAGCGAAAGCAACGTCATTGATCTTAAGCGGTTGGCAGGGCTGTAAAAAGAAAAAAGGAGACTTAAATGTCACAAGCGTTATTAGAAAGCCGTTGGGGCGAGACAAAAGATGCATTGCTAGAAGGACTTAACGGTTCAAAGCGTAGCTCAATGTCTGTAATCCTCGAAAACACCCGTAAGTATTTGAAAGAAAATGCAACATCGGGTTCAACAGCGTCAGGCAACATTGCTACATTAAACCGTGTAATTCTGCCAGTTATCCGACGTGTAATGCCAACTGTTATTGCTAACGAGTTGGTTGGTGTACAACCAATGACAGGACCTGTATCACAGATCCATACATTGCGTGTACGTTATGCTCAGTCATTGACTGACAATAGCTTAGCCGCTACATCTGTAACAGCTGGTCAAGAAGCTTTAAGCCCATTCACCATCGCTACAGCATACTCAACAGTTCCACAAGGTACTACTACTGCTACTGCTTATACCGGTAACAATACAGCTACAATGGAAGGTACTGGCGGTAAGCAAATCAGTATCCAGATCTTGAAACAAGCTGTTGAAGCTAAGACACGTAAGTTACAAGCTCGTTGGACATTTGAATCAGCACAAGATGCTCAAGCTATGCACGGTATTGACGTTGAAGCAGAAATTATGGCTGCTTTAGCTCAAGAAATCACAGCTGAAATCGATCAAGAGATTCTCTTATCGTTAAGCTCATTGGCTGCTACAGAGTACACATACAACCAAGCTACAGTATCAGGTACTGCTACATTCGTTGGTGATGAACACGCTGCTTTAGCTGTTCTGATCAATCGTGTTGCTAACTTAATCGCCCAACGTACTCGTCGTGGCGCTGGTAACTGGGCCGTTGTTTCAAGTGCTGCTTTAACAGTACTACAATCTGCTACAACATCAGCTTTTGCTCGTACAACAGAAGGAACATTTGAAGCTCCTACAAACACAAAGTTTGTTGGTACATTAAATGGTTCATTACGTGTATTCGTAAACAGCTATGCTCCAGATACACAATCAGTATTGGTTGGTTACAAAGGTTCGTCAGAGGCTGATGCTGCTGCGTTCTATTGCCCATACATTCCGCTGATGAGTTCTGGCGTTGTGTTGGATCCAAGCACATTCGAACCAGTCGTATCATTTATGACCCGTTACGGATTTGTGGAATTAACGAATACTGCAAGTTCATTTGGTAATGCTGCCGATTATGTCGGGGAAATTGCCGTCCAGAACCTTAGCTTCAGTTAATACAAACGCAATACAAACAACTCAGGGATGGGAAGTTTCAGAAAAGACACAGAAATGTGTCTTTTTTGTTGACTTTTGTTTATAAAAATGTTACTATTGAGCTTACTAACATAAATAAACTTATGAACAAATACACAAAATGTTACAATAATATTACTGAAAATGCCAAAAATCGCATTTTATCTGACTACACAGAAAGTCATCACATTCAACCACGCAGTTTAGGTGGATCCGATGATGTTACTAATTTGGTAGATCTCACACCCCGAGAGCATTTTATATGTCATTGGCTACTAGTAAAAATGACTACCGGAAAAGATCATCATAGAATGTTAAATGCGTTACGTATGATGCGAGCAGAAAATCAAAATCAAGAAAGATATAAAACAAAAATAACAGCAAGAGTATACGAGAGTATTAAAAAAGAATATTCAAAGTTACAAAGTACACAGTTTCGGGGAAAGGGCAACGGTTTTTATGGAAAAACTCACTCAGATGAAGCTCGCAGACGAATTAGTGAAGCAAATACAGGAAGAAAACCACCACAACATGAAATAGATAAATTAAAACAATCTTTACTAAAAAGAAAAGAGCAAGGGATTAAACGAGCAGAGTATAGTGAAGAATACAAATTAGAAAGAAGTAAAATGTACACAGGCGAAGGTAATCCTCGTTATGGAGTTGAAGTATCAGAAGAAACTCGTAAAAGAATTGGTAATAAACTTCGTGGGCGCAAGCAAACAGAAGAAGAAAAGTTAGTAAGAAGTTTGGCTAATATGGGAAAAAAGCGAGAAAAGAAACTATGTTCATATTGTAATCAACATATAGCTGTGAACGGATATGCTAGATTTCATGGTGACAATTGTGATCAAAATCCAAAATCGGCAAGATATAAGCCAAAATAGTTGACAAATAAATTATATAGTGTTAGAATTAATTTTTAATGACTTTAAGGTATAAAATATGCTTACAAAAACTAATTCTATCAATCCGTTCGATCATAGCTTGAGGGTTGGTCAAACTAGCTGGAAATTAGAACAACTTCCCACCGAAGTGACTGATCAATTTGAAGATGATTTAGATATTTTAGGCATTGCTAGCAATGCTTACGATTCTAAAATTGAGTTAAATCAAAATCTTACAGGCATGAGTGCGTTTGAATCTATCATTCGTTTTGGCATTCATGCTATTAATGAAACTGATGGACTTGAGGGTCTTCAACTTACTAAAGATCAAGTAGAACAACTGGGATATCGTTTATCATTGTTCTTAGCTCACAATGATTGGGTATTTGAATACGCTAAACAAAAAATTAACGAAGAGTACGGCACTGATCTGTAATATAGCCCCGAAAGGGGCTTTATGTTATACACGTTTCTGTTGGCACGGTGATAATTGTAAAAAAAGCACCGCAAGGTGCTTTTTTGTTGAGTTAAATCTTAAAAAGTTTTAAATTATTGTGAATTTGTTCAAGTGGATCGTCCCAATTGCCAATTGTAGGTTGACGAAATATTCTACATGATCCATACCAAGGACTATCGTTCCTATCAAGTAACCAACGCCAATCTTGTCCAAATTTATTGAGCGGTAACCAAAACGGTCTACCCATAGCACCCGCTAAATGACCTACTGAAGTATCTACAGCTATTACAACGTCAAGATGTTGCATTAATCCTGCGGTATCATCCCAATTGCCAATACTAGCTGGATATGCTTTAACTCCCGCTGCGACTAATTCGGCTTCTTCTTCAGCACTACATTCAGCCTGAAGATTAAGCCATTCATAATCAGGATTTCGTTGTATTAAGCCTAACATTTTCTCAAAGGGTACTGCTTTGTGTTGATTAATCCAACTATCCTTACGCCCACTCCAGCAAAATCCAACACGAAGTCGTTTTTTTAAACCTAATCGTTTGGCCCAGGTTTGTACTGTGGCAGAACTGGGATTAAGATACTGTAGCTTGTACGGCAAATTTTTATATGTGATACCTAAAAATCCAGGTATACTCATGATAGGAGTCCAGTAATCAAACTCAGGGAGTAGATCGTCTGGTGCTAGTATAGTAACTGCATTTAAAAATGATGCTAAAAATAGTGGACGTAGATTATTGTCTACACTTACGTACACTCGGGCACCCGCGTGAACTAGTTGTTCTGCAAAACGACAGAATTGTATATTATCGCCGTGTCCTTGTTCACCAGTTACAAGTATAGTTTTTCCATTTAAGTCTTGGCCTTCCCACCGTGGTTTTTGAAATTGTGGCAATTTACCATCTAAATGTTCAAAACTCCAACGTTTTTCATATTGTTTCCACCCACGCTCAAGATCTCCCGATAACAAATATGCCACAGCAAGATTAAATTGAGCAACAGTATCTTTTTCATCAATAGCAATTGCGTTGAGTAAGAATCCAATTGCTTGTTCAGGATGTCCCATTTCTCGGACTACATTGCCATAATTGTTGTATGCTGCACCCATTTTGGGATTTTTTATAAATGCTTGGGCGTAACAAGCTAGAGCTTTTTCTGGTTCAGTTAATGAACGAAAATTATTGCCGTGTGCTAGGTATTCTTCAGGAGTCATGGTGATATTTACTGTCATTTAGTGTGTTGTTTAAAAAATTTAATAATCAATAAATATTAGTACAAGCACGATGCTTTATGGGGTCTTATCCCCCCGTAGAAGGCTAGAACCTTCAGCTCAAAACAAAGGAGATTTCCATGGGCCGTCCATTAAAGATTAAAAAATCCACAACCAAGGATATTGGTTTCAATAGTTTTTCAAGTTTAGATTCAGGCACAGCCGTAATTCCGGTTGGAATGACTTCTAGTGAATTTTTAGGTGTTGTTGGTGGTGCTAATACTAGTATTGCAACAAGCGCATATCCTGTTGTTGCCATCACAGCAAATATCAATGGACAGCAAGGTTCTGCTTATATCATAACACAAAAAGGTCAGACAAAATATCTAGTATCAGGTGAAAATTCAGTTACTGCTGGTTCATTTACTGCTGGTTTTTCTTACCAAATTCTTTCATTAGGCAATACAAATTGGACAGCAATTGGTGCTGGTGTTAATCCACAAGTTGGCGCTGTTTTTACAGCAACTGGTGCAGGTGCAGGAACAGGCACAGCAAGTGATTGTGGACAGGCTACATTAGTTGCTGATATTTCAGCTAATTTAGTTGCTGGACAAATGAACATGGCATTTAACACAAATGGCAATACAGTTTTTGCAAGTCGTTTAACTAACAAATATATTTGGGATAGTTCAAATACTCGTTATGCTGTTAACTTCTTTGTTGCTGGTGAAACAACTCCTGTTACTCTTGGCACAGTTGCTGTTGCTAATACTGCTGGTTGGTTTACTGCTAATGCTACTAGTATCACTATAAATCAAGTTGTTACTGTATCTGGAACATTAACAGGAAATGCCACAATTACTGGATATACAAATCCAACTAATTATTATGTAGTTGATACTAACGGTACAACAACTTTACAATTAGCTGCCACTCAAGGTGCTGCTAATATTGTTACTATCGCTGGTAATACTCGTGGTCTTACATTTAATTTAGCGGCATCAACAACAGTTAAATCAGGTGCTGATCCTGTGACATGGACTAACGCCACTGGTAATTTAACATTGGCGCAAGTTGCTAATTACACATCGTAATTATAACAGCTGAGTCCAACGTAGATACAGCATTTTTCTTAAACTATGTTTAAGTTTAATCCCCTCATAAAACAGGGGATTTTTTGTAATTGAGCATTTGTATTTCGACATAAATAACAGAAAGGATTAAGACTAATGGCTTCGGTTAAAAATATCAATACTGACTATACATTGAATGTGGGTACTCCAGCTGGAGATGGCATTTTTACAGTCAATGCTCAAACAGTTTTTACTGGAAATGTAACTTATAATGTTCCTTCTGTTTCAGTTAGCCCTTTTATAACAGTAGCAGCAAATAACACTGGCTCTCTTACCGATATGGGATTGTTAGGACAAACAGGTCCTAATACGTTTGCTGGATTACGATTTGATACAATTGTAAACGCATGGCAAACTAGTAATAGTGTTTATTCAAATGGAGTACCGATAACTGCTTATGCTAATGTTAATACTCCACCTGGTGGGCCGAACACAGCTATACAGTTTAATTCTAATGGTGCATTTGGTGGTAATGCTAATTTAACATTTAATTCAAATACTAATTTAATGACGTTAGGTGGAAATCTTAGTGTTTCTGGTAACATTACATCACAAAACATTAATGCTAACATAAATATTACTTCAGCCAGTGCTAACATCATATATGTAGCAAAAAACGGCAATGATATGAATACAGGTGGATTAACATCTCCTGTATTGACTATTGAAAATGCTATGGGTCGTGCGACAGCATTAGGTGGTAATGTATCAATTCACGTTGCACCCGGGACATATACTGAAAATATGCCAATTACTATCCCGCCAAATACAGCATTGATGGGTGACAACTTAAGAAACGTAATCATAATTCCACAAACAACAGCCAATGACATGTTTTATATGTCTGGCGGAACTTATGTATGGGGAGTAACAGTAAAGGGCTACACTGGAAAAGCATTTAGTTATGATCCAAATACAGTAACTACTGCTTATGTTAGCCCATATATTCAAAATATAACATCAAGCACTACTACAGGAACTGCTGTATATATTGATGGTGCAAAATGTAATGGAACTAAAGCAATGATTGTTGGTTTCTTTACTATTATTAATCAAAATGGATACGGAATACATATTCTAAATTCTGGATACAGTCAATTAGTTAACATTTATACAATAGCTTGTGATGTTGGAATTAAAGTTGAATCTGGCGCATTTTGCACTCTTAACGGGTCAGATTGTTCTATTGGTAATTATGGGTTATGGGCAGAAGGAACTGGTCCACTTCAAACTTCGGGAAATATTGTAAGTCAATATCAAGGAAGTTTTGTTATTAATAATTTATCTAATGGTCAGCCCCATGTAAATACTGTGGTTTTAATTAATGGGGATTCACAGTATTATACTATTGATACAATTATTCCGATTGATGCTACATCATGGAGAGTTAATGTACAGCAAACATACCTTGGTAATGCTGCGCCAGGTACAGGGATATCATTTTATACTCGTAGTAGTATTATTGCTTCGGCACATACATTTGAGTATGTAGGAGCTGGCACTAATCCACTTACAGCATTGCCACAATATGGAGGTATTCCGATTGAAGCTAATCAAGTGGTACAACTTAATGGTGGAGTTGTAACCTACACAAGTACTGATCAAAAAGGTAATTTTAAAGTTGGTGACGGATTCATTGTTAATCAAGCAACTGCAACTATTACAGGTGATGCTTTTTATAAAAGTTTATTTGCTCAAATGACACCGTACATTTTAGCTATATCAGGCGATTAACCAGCAAAAACAAGGAAAAATTATGTCAGGCGCATTAAATTTATTTAAAACAACTTTAGCAAATGTTACCACTACTACAACAACAGTATATACCCCTCCATTGGGGTACGCTACAGTAGTGTTATTGGCACAAGTTAGTAATACCGGGGGTAATACAGTTCAAGTTTCTGCTGGTGTAAGTAGAACTACTGGTAATGTAGCAGCTTCTACTTCGTTGATTAACAACTATAGCATTCCTGTAGACGATGCTGCTAGTATTCTTACTGGTAGATTAATTCTACAATACGGAGACGCATTGCAACTTTCAGCAAGCGCCAATACTAGCGCACAATTGGTTTTAAGTTACTTAGAAACATTAACAGCATAATATGTCAATAAATCACACAAAACTTCTTAGTGGTCGTTCTGCAGTAGTACCTTATGCTAATCTTACTGCTGATAGATATCAATTTTTATCATTAGGACAAGCTGAGCCTAATTTAGGACCTGGTGCCAATAATAGCATTTTAACAATATCAACAAATAATACAAGAGTTTGGTCAAATTCTATAACTTTATCTTCTATTTCAGTATCTGGAAATGTGGCCGGGGGCAATTTACTATCAAGTGGATTGATTTCTGTCACTGGTAATGCTATAAGTGGTAATGTTGTCACTGGTGGAATAGTTTCAGCAACTGGAAACGTCACAGGCAATTTTATACTCGGCAATGGAAGTCAATTAACGGGAATTATTACATCAGTTTCTAACGTGGTAAACGGTAATAGTAATTTAAACATTTCTACAGCTAATGCCAATGTAACGATATCAGTTAGTACCGTTGGAAACGTAGCCGTATTTACTCCAACTGGCGCTAGTATATTAGGTAATGTAACTGTATCCAATACAATTAGCGCAACTGGAAACATTTATACAGCTGGATATTTTGTTGGTAATTTTGTTGGTAATATTTCAGGTAATTTGACGGTACCAGGTTCAAACACTCAAGTATTGTACAATAATAGTGGTAACGCAGGAGCAAGTTCAGGATTTACATTCGATCAATCTTCCAATGTAATGTCAGTTTCTGGCAATATAATATCAGGAGGAAATATAACAGGAAATTACTTTTTAGGAAACGGTAGTCAATTAACCGGGGTTATTACTTCTGTGAATGCCAATTCTTTACTTGGAAATACATTATCTAGTAATGTTATTTTTAGTAGTTTAACAACATTAGGAACATTAGCCAATCTAAGTGTAAGCGGCAATGCTACTATTGGCAATATTACTATTGTTAATACTACTCTTAGTTCAATCGGCAATTTAATAGCATTTGCTGGAAATTCTGGCATAGTACTTCCTGTTGGAAATACCGCCCAACGTCCGGTTAGTCCTCCGACAGGAACAACACGATTTAATATTACAATAGATTCTGCTGAAACTTATGATGGAGTACAATGGGTCGCAGGGGGTAATGTTATTGCACCTGGGTCTATTTCTAATCAACAAATTACACCAGATGGCACTGGTAATACATTTACATTAAATCAAGAATCTACAACATCAAGCGTATTAGTTTCCATCAACGGCGTGTGGCAACAACCAACTGTGGCTTATTCTGTTACTGGCAATTCAATAACATTTACGCAAACACCATTTAATACAGATATAATAGATATTCGTTTTATTTCTTATTTGACACAAGTATCATACTTAACTAATAGTGCTGGAAATAGTGCTGTCAATGTATCTCCTTCTGGAAATATACTGTTTACTACAGCAAGTAATACATTTGCTACAATGACTGCTAGCTCTTTTGATATAAATTATTCTGTAAGTGCTGCAGGAAATGTTACTATCGGTGGATTATTGACATCTCCGCAACAGACAAAAGCAGCCAATGCAACTGGCTCAATAGGGCAAATATGTTGGGATACTAATTATATCTATGTGTGTACTGCTACAAATACATGGAAAAGAACTGCATTAACTGGTGGATATTAAATTTAACAATCTGGCATAAATATTCCTATAACTAGGGGATTTTATGAGCGGCAATTTAACCAGAATTAATAATAACCAAATAACTGATGCTATCAGTGGTAATGTATATTTTGGTATTAATGCAAATACCAAAGTTCAGCCGTATTCAATAACATCAACCTTACTTGCTAACAATTTAACATACGGGTCAGACTTAACAATTACTGGTAACTTGTCTGTGTCTGGTAATGTTACTGCAATTGACACAACAAATGTAACAATTGAAGATCCATTACTACTACTAGCCAGTAACCAAACAGGTTCCCCTACTTTAGATATTGGTTATATTGGTCAACGCGGCACATCAAATAACATAGCTTTCGTTTGGGACGAGAGTTTATCATCGTTTGTGACTGTTTATACAAATTCCGGAGCGGGCGATAATACAAATATTAATATTCTTAGTTATGCTAATCTTATTACAGGTAGTGCTAATGTAACTGGCAATTTAACAGCTGGTAACGTATCACTTATTGGCAATGTAACAACTCCATTAAATGTAACTGGTAACATTGCTGCAGGAAACATTTCAACAGTTGGCACAATTAGTGCTACTGGTAATATTGCCACTGCAAATTTCCTTATTGGTGATGGTGCATATATTAGTAATATTAACGCTGCCAACGTTTCGGCGACTAAGATCAGCAATGGTAATAGTTCAGCTAATATTGGCACTCCAGCTGGCAATTTAGTAGTTACTATTGGTAACACATTAGTTTCAACATTTTATAACAATGGTGTAAATTTTACTGGGAATATCAGCGTAACAGGAACAGCCACAGCTGGTAATGTTGTTGCTTTAGCTGATGTTTCGGCATTGGGTAACGTTGTTAGTAATAATGCACTTAATGGTAATAGTTTAAGTTTAAGTGGCAATGTAACAAGTGCGTTAAATGTAACAGGAACTGTTACTGCCAACAATGTCAATTCAGTAAACAATATAAGTGCTACTGGCAATGTATATGGTGCTAATTTTGCCACAACAGGTTCTGGTGGCAATATAACTGGTGCTAATGTAATTGCATCAACGACATTAACTGCTACTGGTAATGTATACGGTGCTAAAGTATTATCATCTGGTGATGTAAGCGCACTTGGTAATATTCAAACAGCAAATTATTTTATTGGTGATGGTAGTTACATCAGTAATATTAATGGTGCTAACGTATCAACAACTAAACTTAAAAATGGCAATTCTTATGCTAACATAGCATCTACTAACGGAAATCTTGTAGTTGCCATTGGTGCAAGTTCAAATACTGTAGCAACATTTTATGATACCGGCGTTAATTTTACCGGCCCAATTAACGTACAGGGTAACATTGTTGCGGCAAACATATTTGCCAATGCACAAATAAGTGCTGCTGGTAATGTTATAACAAATCAAACTTTTGTAGGTAATGCTCTTACCGGCAATACACTTATTGTTACCAGTACATATGCAGGATTGCAATTTAGTGTAACAGGAAATATTAATGCTGGTAATACTTGGATTACGAACGTTCCAGATCCAGTTAATCCAACTGATGTGGCTAATAAAGAATACGTTGACAGTATTGCCAACGGGCTACAGGTTAAAGCATCTAGTAATACGGCTACTACTGGCAACATTTTAACATCTACTGGTTTTGCTTATACATATAATAACGGCACAGCTGGTGTCGGCGCAACTATTACATTTAATACTGTGGGTAATGTCACTATTGATACCGTATTATTGACAACAGGTATGCGTGTGTTGATTAAGGATGAACCACAAGTTGCTCCGACTAACGGAACAACTCCTTCGGCAGCATATAACGGTATCTACTCGGTTACTACAGCAGGTAGTCCTGGATCTGCTTTGGTGCTGACACGTACAACTGATGACGATACTCCTGCACTGATGTATAGTGCTTATACATTTATTACTGACGGTTCGGTTAATAAATTGACTGGTTGGTCAAGTACAAATACTCCAACAAGTCCGGGTGATCCAATTGTTGTGGGGACAACTTTCTATATTTGGACACAATTCTCACAAGCTGGTTCATATACAGCTGGTAACGCATTATCATTAACTGGTACGACATTCAATGTTTTATATGATGGCAGCACAATCGGTGTAAATGGCAGTAATCAACTTTATATTCCAGCTAATGCTCCTTTAGTAACTCCAAATATTGGCGATGCAACCGGCAATAGTTTGAGTGTTACAGGATCCGTAACAGGATTAAGTTTATTGGGGTCTGTTATTTCTGCCAGCGGTGCAATTACAGGAGATACCAGTGTAGTTGGCGGTATATTCTTAGCTGCCGAAGGCGGTACTGGCAACACTGGATATAGTTTCCAAAATGATGGCGGTTACGATACTGGTATGTTTAGTACTGCCAATGGCGTGGTTCAGCTCTACGCAAACAATGAAGAAGTAGCTAATTTCGGTACAGGCGGATGGCAATTTAACAAGGATGTTGATATGAATGCTTATTCTATCAACAATGTTGCCAATGTTAATGCTACCGGAGATGTAAGTACTAGTGGAAATGTAATTGCTGCTAACTTTACAACTACCGGACCACAGGGTAATATTACTGGTGCTAATGTTATTTCTGCTGTGACAATTACTGCAACTGGTAATGTCGGCGCTGGGCAATATCTGTTTGGTGATGGCGCATATATCAGTAACATTAACGCTGCCAACGTTTCATCAACTAAAATTAGTAATGGTGGAAGCTATGCCAATATCGCTAGTCCAGATGGTAATTTAGTAATTGCTGTTGGTGCAGGATCAAACGTAGCTGCTACATTCTATGATAACGGTGTAAACTTTGGTGGTGATATTAGCACAGTTGGTAATGTTAGTGTTGGATCTGGTAATATTATTGATTCTGCCAACGTTGGAATTCAGTTATATTCGCAGAATGAAGATGCACAAATAAATTATAATAATCAAAGTTATGTTTGGGTCAACAGTAGCGGCGCACATCTTGAGTCAGTGGGCGGGACAGCTACACTAGGAAATGATGGTAATCTATTACTTCCGGTCAATTTGGTTGGGCAAGCTGGTAACTATGTACAACCTAACTTTATTACGCCTAATTCAACTGATACAAATTGGGCATTTGGTATAGCAGGTGATGGTGCCACACAATTCTGGATGCAGACGCAGTTTTTTGGAGCAAGTAGCTCTACACATGGTTTCCGTGTTTACGATACTAATACAAGTACATATCCACTAACTGTAGACGGTACTGGAAATGTAACAGCAACTACACAATTGGTTACCCCATCTGTCACAAGTTCAAGTGGTTTATTGAATATTGGCACAACCGGTACTACATCTGTGGCTATTAATGGTGGTGTAGCTAATTTAGTTTATGTTGATGGCACGACTAGTGCTGTTTCTATTGGTAGTAATTTAATTGTTACGGGTGCTACGTTAGCGATTAATGCTACTGATTCAATTCTATTGCCAGTTGGTAATATAGCACAACGTCCAGTAAGCCCAACTGCTGGTATGTTCCGTTGGAACACAACACTGAGTTATCTTGAAGTTTGGAATGGCGTTGCATGGACTGAAGTTGGTGCTCCTGCGTTTACTGTTATACAAAATGAACAGTTTAATGGCGATGGATCTACTACTACATTTACTTTAGCCTCAAGTCAAACTACTGATAGTTGTATTGTTACTATTAATGGTATTGTACAAATTCCGACTACAGCATATTCAGTAAGCGGAGTATTTCCGACTTGTGTATTAACATTTACAGAAGCACCGGTTGTTGGTGACGTTATTGATGTACGTGAAATTACAACTACTACTTCGGTAATGAGTATCAGTAATAGCAGCGGAAATGCTGTTATAGATGTAACTGATGCAAACGCCAATGTTAATATTATCGGCAACTTAGTAGTTAACTCAGGAACAGGATACATTTACGGGGACGGTACGTATCTTACTAACGTAGGCGGTGGCAATATTGTAGCAACAAGAATTCAAAGTGGAAATAGTCAAGTTAATATTGCTGCTCCGGGCGGTAATATTTACATGGCGGTTGGCAATGCCAATGCTATTAGTATTAGTTCTGCGCAGACGACAATATATGGTAATTTAAATCCTAATAGTAATGCTACCCAAAGTTTAGGTAACAGCACTAATCAGTGGAGCAATTTGTGGATTAGTGGCAACACAATCTATATCGGTGGATCTAACATTACTGCCAATGCCACTACATTAAGTTTTGGTGGCGCACCAATTGTAACACAAAATGCCAATGGTAATATATCAGGTGGTAATGTTACAGCAACAACAGTAAGTGCAAGTGGTAATATTATTGGAAACTATTTAATAGGTAATGGCGCAACATTATCAAGCATAGCAGGCGGTAATGTAACTGGCACAGTGGCTAACGCAACTTACGCAACTTCGGCAGGATCAGCTACTACTGCTGCTACTGTAACTGGTAATGCTCAAGCTAATATCACTTCTGTTGGTATATTAAGTAGTTTAGCTGTAACAGCTAATATTACAGGTGGTAATATCCTAACAGCTGGATTAATTAGCTCAACTGGTACAATAACAGGATCAAGTCATTTAGGCGCTGTTGTTTCTGTTACGGGTAATGTAACTGGTGGTAATATAAGTGCTGCTGGCAATATTATCGGTGTGCTTGTAAGTGCCAATAATTTTATAACAGCTCTTTCTACTATTACCAGCAGCGCATCTAATGTTACATTAACAGCAGTTTCTCCCGCTGTGCAATATGTATCTGGGTCAGCAAGTCAAAACATCATACTACCAAATGCTACTACATTATCGGTTGGTACCATATACACAATTAATGCTAATAATTCACAACCAGTATACATTTATTACAATGATGGTACTACCTTATTTGCTACAATACCATCAGGTGGCCAAACTGAAGTTATATTGCTAACTAACGGAACTACAAATGGCACTTGGGATCGTCATTCGTTTATACCAAGTTATGCATCATGGGGTAATAGCACTCTGGCAATGGGAGGTGCTAATATTACCAGTACTGCTAGCGCAAGTTTTACTGGTAATGTAACCGGTGGTAATATTTTAACCGTTGGATTAATTTCAGCTACTGGAAATATTACCGGTGGTAACTTATCAGTCGGGACTGGTACAATTATCGTAGGAAATATTGTTAATTCAAATGCCAATTCGGTAGGTAATATTGGTAGTTCAAGTAACTACTTCAATACAGTATTTGCTAAAGCAACATCGGCACTATACGCTGACTTAGCTGAATTATACTTGGCTGATGCAGAATATGCTTCGGGAACAGTAGTATCGTTTGGTGGCGATTTTGAAGTAACAGGAAGTACTGTTACTAGCGATGCTAGAGTAGCTGGTATTGTATCGACTAATCCAAGTTATTTAATGAACAGCGGATTAACCGGAGATAATGTCGTAGCTGTGGCCTTACAAGGGCGTGTTCCATGTAGCGTAACCGGCGCCGTGCGTAAGGGAGATATGTTGGTGAGTAATGGTGACGGCACAGCTCGTGCTGAAGCAAATCCAGCAGTTGGTACAGTAATTGGCAAAGCTGTTGCTGATTTTACCGGTGAAATTGGTATTATAGAGGTGGTAGTTGGTATTAGATAATCTATAACCCAACTTAATACAAAAACATTGGGACCTATGGTCCCTTTGTTTTAACTAAATAATACTAATAACAGGAAAATAGATGGGCTTAACACGAATCCGTGCTGAACAGATATCAGACATTGATTATAAACAATCGGTTAGAGTTCTTACAACAACAAATGTAACACTTGGAGGAGGTGCTCCTAGTACAGTTGATGGAGTAAGCCTCGTTGCGGGTGATCGTATATTAGTTACAGGACAGCTTACATCAAGTCAAAATGGACTATATGATGTTACTACAGTTGGATCTGGTAGCAATGGAACTTGGGTACGAACATCCGATGCTAATCAAACCGGTGAAATTAATGCCGGCATGATTGTAATGGTTACAGAAGGCACTGAATGGGGTGATACTTCCTGGAAATTAGTAACTGATGATCCTATTGTAATAGGAATTACAGGATTAACTTTCTTACAAAATACAGGCAATTCATTTAGTATTATTAACGTAGTTGGCAGCGGAAATGTTGTTGCCAATGGTGTTAGTAGTATGGTATCTTTTGGCAGCGATAATAATATTTCAATTACTGGTAATGCTGCTGCTGATATTATTACTTTTAGTTTATCAAACAATCAAAGCGTTACTGGAAATATAACAGGTAATAACGTTTTTGCTAATAATATTATCAGCGCAACCGGCAATATTTTTGGCGGCGGTATACGATCAACTTCTGGACCAACTGCTCCGACTAATCCAAGTGTTGGTGATTTTTGGTACAATACTACTACAAATGCTCAATATCGTTTTACATTTGACGGAACTGATTATTTTTGGTTAGATGATTACGGTTCGTCAATTGGAATCAACGGGTCATTTAGCACTCTTGTAAATGGAACTAGTAATATTACAATTGCCAATACAAGTTCAAATGCTGCGGTTAGCATTAACGGCACAAGCAATGTTGCAGTTTTTGCTAATACGGGATTTTATCCTACCGCACTTTATACCCCGTCATTAAACATAACAACAAGTAATACTCCTGCAAGTAGTTCAGCTGCCGGAGTTGCAGGACAAATAGAATGGGATGCCGATTACATATACGTTTGTATAGCTACAAACACATGGAAGCGTTGTCCTATGGGCACATGGTAATCATTGTACGATACTATAAATAAGAGTAGCAAGTTAACTAAAGGATAACAAATGGCATTTCCAACCTCACCAACCGACGGACAAACCGCAGTAGTCAATAATATAACATACGTTTATTCCTCTGCTTCAAACGCATGGACAAGAACTGCCACAGGATTCGTAAATCTTTCGGCTTCAGCTAACGTTTCAGCAGGTGGAAACGTCATAGGCGGCAATATTCTCACAAGTGGGATTGTTAGCGCATTGGGAAACATTACTGGTAACTATTTCTTTGGTAATGGTAGTCAATTAACAGGTATTACCGCTAATAGTATTGTGGGTTCGTATAGCAATAGTAACGTACTTGCTTACTTGAGCACAGGTTTTAATGGTAACATTATTCCATCAGCCAATGCTACATACAGTTTAGGTAATCTAACCAACCAATGGCAACATTTATATGTAAGCAACACATCAATTTATATCGGCGGCGTTCAGTTAACTGGAAATGCTAGCACGTTGACATATGCTGGAAATGCGTTAGTATCTCAAAATTCAAATGGCAATATTTCCCTTGGTAATGTATTGTCAAGCGGTATTGTATCTGCTACCGGTAATGTATATTCCGGTAATATCCTTAATGCTGGATTTATTAGCTCAACTGGTAATAGTACTGCTGCCAACATATTAACTGGCGGATTAATTTCAGCTACAGGAACTGTAACGGGATCAAGTATCTTGGGTACTGTAGTTTCTGCTAGCGGTAATGTAATTGGCGGAAATATTACAACAGCTGGACTAGTTTCAGCAACTGGTAACGTAACTGGTAACTATATTTTAGGTAACGGTAGTCAATTAACTGGCGTTATTACATCAGTATCAAACGTAACGAATGGTAACAGTAATGTCAATATTGCCGCTGCTGCCGCTAACGTAACTGTTTCAGTAAGTGGTGTGGGTAACGTGGTAGTATTTTCACCTGCTGGTGAATATATTACTGGTTTATTAAGTGCTAGCGGTAACGTAACTGGTGGTAACTTGCTAACAGCTGGATTGATTTCAGCAACTTCAACAATTACATCAGCAGCAAATATTGCTGGTGGTAATTTACTAACAGCCGGATTGATTTCATCAACTGGTACTATTACATCAGCAGCAAACGTAACAGGTGGAAATATCACCACTGCTGGACTAGTGACTGCTACTGGTAATATTACAGGCGGTAACGTATTAACTGCTGGTTTAGTAAGTGCTGGTGGTAATTTACTAACAAACGCTAATTTAAGTGTTTCTGGTAATGCTACTATTGTTGGTAGCCTGAATGTACAAGGTAACGTAACCTTTATCGGTAGTAATGTAATTACTACTAACGACCTATACATTGAATTAGCTAATAACCAAACAACTTATGCCAACATTAATAATGCTGGATTGGCTGTAGGTCCAGTTGGCAACGTATTAACTTATTGGCAATATCAAAACTCATCAAATGCATGGAGCACAAACGTAGGCGTTAGTGTTACTGCTAACGTAACTAGTGGAAACTTAGTTACTGCTGGCCTAATAACTGCTACGGGTAACGTTACCGGTGGTAACATATTAACTGCTGGGTTAATTTCGGCAACAAGTACAATTACTTCAGCAGCAAATATTACCGGTGGTAATATATTGACAGCTGGGCTAGTTAGCTCAACTGGAAATGCAATACACGGAAACATCCTAACAGCTGGCATAGTATCAGCGACTGGCAATATTACTACCTCAGGGTTTTTCGTTGGTACATTTGCGGGCAGTATCAGTGGCAACGTAACTGCTGCCGGTGCCAACACACAAGTACAGTTTAATAACAGTGGTAACTTAGCAGCTACCGCGGGTTTAACATTCAACACAGTTGGTAACATATTAAGTGTAACTGGTAACATAGCTGGTGCTAACTTATTAACTGTCGGATTGATATCAGCTACTTCAACAATTACTTCAGCAGCAAACGTAGTTGGCGGTAATATTACAACTGCTGGTCTTGTAACTGCTACTGGTAACGTAACAGGTGGTAATATCCTAACAGCTGGATTAATAACTGCCACTGGTAATATTGCCACGGCTAATTATTTCTTAGGTAACGGTGCATTACTAAGCGGCATTAACGTAGCAGCTTCATCAAGTAAAATTAGTAATGGCGGATCTTACGCTAATATTCCAGCAGGCAATTCAAACGTAGTTATTGGTGTTGGTGTATCGTCTAATATAGTTGCTACATTTTATGATTCTGGTGTAAATTTCACTGGTCCAGTTAGCGTTTCTGGTAACGTAATTGGTTCTAACTTATTAACAGCTGGTTTAATTTCAGCTACCAGTAACGTAACTGGTGGTAACTTATTAACGACCGGATTAATTTCAGCAACAAGTACAATTACTAGTGCTGCGAACGTAATTGGCGGAAATATTACAACAGCTGGGTTAGTTAGCGCAACTGGTACGGTAACTGGATCAAGTATACTTGGATCGGTTGTATCAGCAAGTGGCAATGTTATCGGTGGTAACTTATTAACGGCCGGTTTAATTTCAGCTACAAGTACTAT